>ERZ1026792.398-NODE-398-length-37836-cov-4.119547_pt1 | contig 37836 bp, 36 predicted proteins | sample MGYA00520884_ERZ1026792 | MGnify/ENA primary metagenome ERZ1026792 (study PRJEB33270, sample SAMEA104284473) | anaerobic digester metagenome | biome: Anaerobic digester microbiome; feature: mesophilic sludge digester; material: Anaerobic digester biomass | place... | reverse complement strand
TGTATATGCAAGATGTGCTTCTATTTTAAGAGAGTACTCAAAAGAAATTTCTAATAGTAATTTTAGTAGTATATCTAATCTCGATTCCTATACAAGAGAGCTTTTAAGGGCAATTAGCAAATATAAGTATCTTCTGCTATCATCTTCGATAAACTATACTCCCAACATACTTTGTTCATATTTGTTTAATCTTGGGCAGACATTTAGTTCCTTTTATCAGAATGTAAAGGTGCTTGGTTCTGATAATGAGGATTTTCTTATCAATGTTATAATATCGACCGCAGAAGTAATGTAAGAGGGGTTAAATGCGTTAGGTATTGAGAGTGTAGATAAGATGTAAGGGCGGGGTGTAGTTCAGATGGCTAGAACGCTACGTTCGGGACGTAGAGGTCGTCCGTTCAAGTCGGATCACCCCGATATTGTATTTAAGATTTTCAAATAACTGAGATAAATAAAAAAGAATATTCAGACGAACAAATAGTGGAAATGACTATCAAGGATTTAAATGCCTACAGATATATTATTGATAGGTACGAGAAAAGGCTATTAAGATATATTCAAAGAATTCTTTTCATATCTAAAGAAGATGCAGAGGATATACTTCAAGAGGTCTTTATTAAAGCATATAAAAATATTAATGGATATGATAGTAGATATTCTTTTTCTAGCTGGATATATAGAATAGCACATAATGAAGCTGTATCTTTCTTAAGAAAAAAGAGAAATAGTATAGAGAGTAGTAATGACATGGAGATATTTGATAACTTACCCTCAGATGAAAGTATAGAGGATGATTTTTTAATGAAGTTAAGGGAAAAAGAGGTTAGAGAGATTCTTAAGATGTTAGAACCAAAGTATCGAGAACCCCTTATTTTAAGATATTTTGAAGATATGGAGTATAATGAGATATCTGATATATTACACATATCTCTGGGCAATGTATCATCTTTAATTAACAGAGGGAAGAAGAAATTTAAAGTATTAGTAGAAAGATATGGCAAAAATATCTAATGAAGTATTAAAAAGAATAGAGAAAGAGAATATTAAGCCGATAGGTAGATGGTCTTTTATACTTAAAGATTCCTTCATATGGCTTCTTTTTGCACTTAATATACTCTTTGGTTCTATTGGTTTTGCAATATCTATATATCTTTTTGAATTAAGTGATGTATTAAGCTTAATACTTTCTGTAAACGAATTTATTCAGCTTTTTATACTCGCTATCCCAGTAATATGGGTTCTTCTAACATTAATATTTATATTTGTTGGATATATGAACTTTAAATACACAAAAAGCGGGTATAAATACTCAGTATTTAGAATATTTTTAATAAATATACTTTTAGTAATAATCTTAGGAATAGTACTTAATAGAATTGGTATATCAGAAAAATTAAATACATTCTTTACAAATAATATTCAATCTTATCAAGAGAGTACAGATCCAAGATATACAGTTTGGAATAGGCCCACAGAAGGATACCTTGCTGGGGATATACTTTTTATAAAGTCGGAGGAAATTTTGTCTATTAAAGATTTAGAAGGAAAAGAATGGAGTGTAGATTACTCAGAGGCATATGTAAGAGGCTCAGTTCGTTTAGATATTGGTGTTAGGATTAAAATTAGAGGAAGTATTGAAGATGGAGGGATTTTTAAAGCTACGGACATACTACCTTGGGATGGAAGAGGCAGACATATGCAACAAAAGTATCATTAAATGCGTAATACATAGTATGGGGTTCAAATAGATATGTTTTTGGACTCCTACTATTTAATTTATTAATACAACATTTATGAGAAGTAAATTCATTGTATTAGGTACTCTCATAGTAGCATTGCTAGGGGTAATTGCTTTTACCACTAAAGAAGCTGATGCTTACAGGGGTGATTATACCCAAACAGGCCCAAACCATACTGCAGAAAGGGAAGCAGAAATGGAGAAAATCTTTGAGACAAAAGATTACGATGCATGGGTAGAATTTATGACACAGGATGGAAGAAAGCCAGGTGTCGTAGATAAAATCTCTGAGGAGGATTTTTCAGCTTTTGTAGAGGCACATGAGCTAGCAGAGCAGGGAGATGTGGAAGGTGCAGAAAAGATTAGGCAAGAGCTTGGTCTTGGTCAGGGTGAAAGAAGGGGCGATGGAAGTAGACAGGGAAGAATGGCTAGAGATGGTAGCTGTAATCGCTAAATGTTTTTTCTTGGAGAGTTAAACCCCCAGCAATGGGGGTTTCCTTTTGTTAAAAGGATTTCTAAGCTCAACTAGCGCTCTCCGTTTGTTGTTGCTAATTGTCCGCATGCTCCTTTTATATCCTCTCCTAATGATTTACGGATTGTACATATTATTCCATTTTCAATTAGTATTCTTTGAAAGAGCAAAGTATTTCTTGACTTTTTAAATGGTAAACAGTCATTTTCATTGTAATTTATAAGATTGACAAGAGCCAATCTGTTTTTTAAAAGCTTTGCAAGCTCTTTTGCATTTTCAGTAAAATCGTTAATATCTCTTAGCAGTACATACTCATATGTAACCCTCTTATTTGTTCTTTTAGTGTATTCATCAAGAAGTTTAAACAAATCCTGTAAGGAATTACTCTTGGATACTGTCGGCATTAACATATTCCTTAACTCCTGAGTAGGTGCATGGAGGCTAATTGCAAGCTTAACACCAAGCTTTTTGTTTAAAAAACTCCTTAGATTTTGTATATACCCTGAAGTAGATACTGTTACACGCCTTCTTGAAAGTGCTAATTTCTCTTTGTCTGTAATACTAATTATGGATTGTGAAACATTTTCTAAGTTTAGCATTGGTTCACCCATACCCATGTACACTATATTTGTTACTTTCTTGTTTTTAGTCTTTAATTCTCTTGCAAAATGAAGGACCTGATCCAATATCTGATATTGGTTTAAAGATTCTTTTAATCCCATTTGACCTGATGCACAAAATATACATCCTACAGGACATCCACTCATACAGCTTACACAAACTGTATTTCTCTCTTTTTCTTGTATTAATACACTTTCTATATAATTTCCTAACTCTGTTTTAAAAAGAGCTTTTTTTGTTTTTCCATCATCAGATTGTGCTTCTGCTATAAAGGATAGTTGAGAGAAGGGGATTTCATCTTTTAATTTCTTTCTTAAATCAACTGGCCATGTAGTTAGTTCGTCCCATGAGGATATTAAGTTTTTGTAGTATTGGGTGTATAATTGAGTCCTTCTGTATAAAGGAAGATTGTATTTTTCAATAAACTGCTCAAACATATATTTAAATTATATTTTAAATTACAAATGACTGAAAGTGATAAATTAAATGATTATTTTGTTTATGTGATTGCAGATGATGATAAAAGAAAAGTTGAGATGAATAAAATGGTAATGTCTGCTTTTGGTATTAATCCTGTGTGTGTTGAAAAAGACTTTTATGATAATTTAATTGAGCATATTTATAATATACATGATGAAGGGAAATTCCCAATTATATTTCTTGATGATAACCTTGGTTTTGGAGAGAGAAGAGGAAGTGAAATTGTTAAGCTTCTAAATGATGCTTTTAAGGATAAGGGTGGTATTCTTATACCTTCTTCAAGTAATTACAAGCAGCAGCTTGATGAATGGAAAGATATTCTAAATACTGATGTTTGGACTATTCCAGAGGAAGGAAAGCTTCCTATTGAATATTTCAGGGATGGTGATATTGAAAGATACTGCAATGAATATCTTGAGAATTTTTCTAATGGAGAACAAAAGTCAGAATTAGGTAAAATTAATTAAATGTATAGATATGAATGATAACAAAAAAGTTTTTGATAAGTTTACAATAATTATTGTTGATGAAGATGAATTTATCGTTAAGGCAAGGACATTGTTACTGAAAGAAATGGGTATATCTCCTGTGTGTATATCATATGGGAATTTAAGACAAAAGGTTTCTGAAATTATTCCTCTTGTTTACAATGAGGGGAAGTACCCTGTTATATTTCTAGGTGCACATGGCAGTCATTATTCAGAAACAAGTGATACATTGATATTAGAAGATCTTTTTAAGAATTTTGAGCAAGGTGGTATCATTATTCCTTCTTCTTCAAATTATTATGAGCAGATGAACGATTGGAGCTATTTTGTTCCTAAGGATGAGAGAAATTGGGTAATTCCTAAGGAATATAATGTTAATCTTGAAGATGAGTGTAACAATTTTATAAAAAATGTTTTACATGAGGGACAGGAGGGTATAGAATTTAAAAATATATAACTTGAAATTTTACTGCCCATGTTTTCACATTTAGAATATATTGCTCCTAAAGGTTGGAAGCCTAAAAATCCTGATGAGGACTACCTTATTACAGAACTAGATATTGAGCTTGCAGATGGTGTACCAGAGGACAAATTCGAGGAGGTAGCAGCGAGTTGTGCTGCTGAAAGCTCTACAGGTACATGGACTAAGGTTGATGAGGGAAAGCATTCAGGAACAAAACTTGCTAAAGAGCTTAGAGCTGTTGCATATGATTTGGATCCTAAAACAAAGACATTTAAGATTGCATACAAAAAAGAAATATTTGAACCTGGCAATATGGCAGGTATATTTGCTGGAATTGCAGGAAATATTGATAGTATGAAGATGATTAAAGCATTTAGGTTACTTGATGTGAGATTTCCTAAAAGTCTTGTTCAAAGCTTTCCTGGGCCACAGTTTGGTATTGATGGAGTTCGTGAGTTTATGCAGATAGAGAGAGGACCTTTGCTTTGTACAGTCCCTAAGCCAAAGATAGGGAGAACTGCAAAAGAGCAGGCATATCTTGCTAAAATACTTTTTACTGCTGCAAATGGAGAGTTTCAGGGTATTAAGGATGATGAAAATCTTACAAGTTTGTATTTTAACAAATTTGAAGATAGATGTAAGCTTGTACATGAAGTACAAAGAGATGTTGAGCAGAAAAGCGGGAAGAGAAAGATGTATTTGTGTAATGTTACACACTCTGATATAGATGTAATGCTTGATAGGGCTGATATGATTAAGGAAAATGGAGGAAGATGGATGATGATGGATGTTATAGTTACTGGTTTTGCTGCTGTTCAAACTATGAGAAAGCATAATCCTGGGTTGGCAATACATGCACACAGGGCTATGCATGGACTGCTTGATAGGGAATCAGGGGCTGGAGTGTATGATAAAGGGGTTATTGTGGATTTTTCGATGTCTATGGTGGTTATTGCTAAAATCATGCGTCTTTTGGGCGTAGATTCGCTTCATGGTGGTGCACCAAAGGGTAAGATGGAGAACTATAATGAGCCTATGCTTATACAGCAGGCACTTCAAGAGGATATTACACCTGTAACTGATATGACACTTGGTCAGAACTGGTATGGAATGAAAGGAGTATGGCATACTGCATCAGGTGGTCTTCATCCTGGAACAATAGGGGAGTCAATAACAAGACTTGGAGAAAACCTCATTGTACAAGCGGGAGGCGGTGTACTTGGTCATCCTTGGGGGATTGAAGCAGGTGTTGAGGCTATGGTACAGGCAAGAGATATTGCAATGCAAAAAGAGGATTTAAATAAATGGATAATTGAGCATCCTGATAGTGCACTTGCAAAGGCAGCACACTATTGGGGATTTGATCCTAAATTTGTGTAATATTGTTAAAGTAGTGTAAAATACCTGTATGTCAAAGAAAGGAATAACAGCAAGAAGTCAGAACTATTCTCAATGGTATCTTGATGTAATAGAAAGGGCACAGCTGGCAGAGAATTCATCTGTAAAGGGATGTATGGTAATTAAACCGTATGGTTATGCAATATGGGAGAATATTCAAAAAAAGCTTGATAAAAGAATTAAGATAATGGGTGTTGATAATGCATACTTCCCTTTGTTTATTCCTCTTTCTTTTCTTTCAAAAGAAGCAAGTCATGTTAAGGGTTTTGCAAAAGAATGTGCTGTTGTAACACATTACAGACTTAAAGAAGCAGATGATGGCTCTGGTGTTATAGTAGATCCTGATGCGAAGTTAGAGGAGGATCTCATTGTAAGGCCTACATCAGAAACTATTATGTATGATACTTTCTCAAGATGGGTTACATCATGGAGAGATTTACCATTAAAGATAAATCAATGGGCAAATATTGTCAGATGGGAGAAGAGAACAAGACCATTTTTAAGAACTACTGAATTTCTATGGCAGGAAGGTCATACTGTTCATTCAACACATGAAGAGGCATTACATCAGGTTAATGAAGCTTTTGATATGTATAGAGAATTTGCAAAAGATGTACTTGCAATTGATGTATATGGAGGCAGGAAATCAGAATCAGAGAAATTTGCAGGTGCAGTTAATACATATGGAGTTGAAGCTTTAATGCAAGATGGAAAAGCTCTGCAACTCGGCACTTCTCATGACTTAGGACAGAATTTCTCTAAGGTATTTAATATCAAGTTTACTAACAAGGGTGGTGATATTGAGAATGCATGGCAGACGAGCTGGGGTGTGAGTACAAGAATGATTGGTGCAATAATTATGGCTCATAGTGACGATTTAGGGCTTGTTCTTCCTCCTGTAATTGCACCTATAAGTGTAGTAATTATTCCAATATATACTTCAGAAAACAAAGAGGAGGTACTTAAGGTTAGTAAGGATATTTTAGCTACTGTTCAAACTGTAGTAGAAAATGCAAAACTTGATGATAGAGAGTTTGTATCTGCTGGTTTTAAGTTTAATGAATGGGAGAAAAAAGGAGTACCAGTTAGAATAGAAATAGGGGAAAGAGATTTAAAAAAGAATGTTGTTACAATGGTTAGAAGAGATACAAATGAGAGAAGTGAAGTAAGTATTGATAGTTTAAGTACACAAATCAGCATGACTCTTAATGATATTCAAGCTACTCTATTATCAAGATCTAAGCAGAGATTAGCAGAAAATACACATGAGATATTATCATATGATGAATTTAAGAAGCAGTTAAAGGGTAATAAAGGTTTTATTAAGGCATATTGGTGCGGTAGAAAAGAGTGTGAAGATGCTATAAAATATGAGACAAAAGCAACAACGAGATGTTTTTCAAATGAAGGGAAAGGTAAGTGTATCTATTGCGGGGAAGAAAGTACACAGGAGTGGTTATTTGCAATTTCCTATTAGTGAAACATAGTGAAGTTTTAGGAAGGCCTCTTTTAAAGTTTCGTTTCAAATGAGTGAACTTCAAAAAGAGAAATTTTGAACAACTAAAAAATTTTGTATTGTTATTATGTTGTTTTTAAAGGTTGGAATATTTTACACTGGATATTTTTAGTTTTGTATGAAAGCTGGGGTATGCAATAAGGTATGGAAGTTTCACTCTCTAAATTTCTTTTTCAGCCACTGTCCTGTATAGCTCTGAGAATTTTCAACTATATCCGTTACGGACCCCTGTGCCACTATTTTTCCTCCTTGATTTCCTCCTTCAGGTCCAAGGTCAACAATCCAGTCTGCAAATTTTATTACATCTAAGTTATGTTCTATTACAATTATTGTGTTTCCTTTCTCAACTAATTTTTTTAGAAGCGTAAGAAGCTTATCTATATCATAGAAGTGAAGTCCTGTAGTGGGTTCATCAAGAATATATACTGTATGTCCTCTAGTTTGTTTAGAAAGTTCCTTTGCTAATTTTATTCTTTGTGATTCTCCTCCAGAAAGTGTTAATGCTGACTGTCCAAGCTTAATATATCCAAGTCCAACATCCTGTAAAATTCCCAATTTGTTTTTAATGTAAGGGATATCATTGAACATTGATGATGCTTGATCTACTGTCATATCAAGGACTTCCGAGATGTTTTTTCCTTTATAATCTATTGTAAGAACATCTTCGTTATATCTTTTTCCATTGCATTTATCACATGTAATATACATATCTGGGAGAAATTGCATTTCTATTTTAATTACACCATCTCCTTTACATTTCTCACATCTTCCTCCCTTTACATTAAAACTAAATCTCCCAGGTTTATATCCTCTTGCTCTTGCTTCTTGTGTTTGAGCAAAAAGATCCCTAATGTATGTAAAAAGACCTGTATATGTTGCAGGATTGGACCTTGGAGTCTTTCCTATTGGTTTTTGATCTATTCCTATTACTTTATCTATATATTCTAGTCCCTTTATATCATCATATATTCCTTCAATCTGTCTTCCATTCATCTTTCTATTCATTAAAGCAGGGTAGAGTGTATCATTTATTAACGAAGACTTTCCGCTTCCTGATACTCCTGTTATGCATGTTAATGTGTTAAGAGGTATTTCTAGAGTTATGTTCTTTAAATTATTTGTTTTTACTCCAGTTATTGATATCTTTTTGTTTTCTCTAACATTTAAGTTTAAATTCATATTAATATTTTGTCCTACTTTTAGCTTTCCTGAGAGATATTTTCCTGTTAAAGAGTTTGCTTTCTTAATATCTTCAAACTTTCCTTGAGCAACTACCTTGCCTCCATTTTCGCCTGCTTTTGGACCAATATCTACTATCCAATCAGCTCTTTCCATTGTTTCTTTATCATGTTCTACTATTATTACACTATTTCCAGTATCTCTAAGGGATTCTATTGATGTTAGCAGCTTATCAATATCTCTTGGATGCAGACCTATTGATGGTTCATCTAGTACATACAGCACTCCTGTAAGTCCTGTTCCTATTTGAGAAGCCAATCTTATCCTTTGAGATTCTCCTCCTGACAATGTACTTGCTCTTCTTGAAAGAGATATATATTTTAATCCAACATCAACTAGAAACTGTAATCTGCTATTTATATCCTTAATAATTGGTTTAGCAATTTCTGCTTTGTTTCCCTGTAAATGTAAAGTGTTTAAGTATTCTTCAAGTTCATCTACAGGAAGATTAGTCATATCAATAATGTTAAATTTTCCGACCTTAACAGCTAAAGAGTAGGGTTTAAGTCTATTTCCATTACATTCATCGCATATTTTCTCTGTCATGTACTTTTCTATTTCAAACTTTCTAAATTCTGAATTTGTTTCTTTGTACAATCTTTCCAGTTCAGGTATTACTCCTTCATACTGTGCCTCATACATTCTTTCTCTTCCAAATCTGTTTGTATATTGTATCCTGTAGTATTCTTTTGCTCCTTTACCATAAAATATGAGATCAAATATCTCTTGAGGATATCTTGATATTGGTGTGTTAAGATCAAAGTGATGCACTCTGGCAACCTCTTGCAGGACTCTTGTTGTCCATGAGTCTTTTGTTGTTCTGTTTCCCCATGGAAATATTCCTCCTTCTTTAATGGTTAGATTGGGATTATATATTTTTGATATATCTATCTCATTTATTACTCCAAGTCCTGAGCATTTTGGACATGCACCCTCTGGTGCATTGAAAGAGAATGATGCAGGAGTTATCTTTGGATATGATATCTGACATTTAGGACAGGTGTTCTTTTCAGAGAAGAAGTACTCTTTTTTACCTACAAGAATCTTCATCTCTCCATCTGAGAGTGATGATGCGAGTTCTAAGGAATCTATTACTCTTTTTCTAAACTCCTCTTTATTTTCTTTAAGCATATCAAAGCTTAATCTATCTACTATCAAATCTATACTGTGTTTTACATCAGGATTTATCCTTAAATCTTCTACATCATCTAAGTGATAGATATCTCCATCAATGATTACTCTTGAAAATCCTTTTGAATGAAGTTTAGAAAGCATTGCCTTGTACTCTCCTTTTCTGTTTTTTATTAGAGGTGAAAGAATTTGGAAGTTTTCTTTCTCTTTACTTACGATATTTACAATCTGAGTATATATTTCAGGTATGTTTTGTTGTACAATCTTGCCCCCACACACGGGACAGTATGCTTGTCCGATATGTCCGAATAAAAGCCTTAGGTATCCATATATCTCAGTTATTGTTCCTACTGTTGATCGAGGGTTTGTTCCTGTACTTTTCTGATCAATGGATATAGCTGGAGACAGTCCTGTTATTGAATCAACATCAGGTTTGTGCATAACTCCTAAAAATTGTCTTGCATACGATGAAAGAGACTCTACATATCTTCTTTGTCCTTCTGCATATAGTGTATCAAAAGCAAGTGATGATTTCCCGCTTCCTGATACCCCTGTTAATACAACAAGTTTGTTTTTAGGGATTTTAAGGGAGATATCTTTTAGATTGTGCTCTTTTGCTCCTTTTATGTCTATATATTCATTGTTCATACGATCTTAATTATACCATGAAAAGCAACTTTCTTTATATTTCTTAAAAACAGATTTTACTTATGATATATCAATATTAATGGTATAATTGGAACACGCACCCGTAGCTCAACATTGGATAGAGCAACGCACTCCTAACGCGTAGGTTGCTGGTTCGACTCCGGTCGGGTGCATATATGTATGTTTAAATAGGGAATGAATTATGAATAAAAAGATTACAGTAGATGAAATTAAACCACCTGATAGAAAGGATGGTTATCCTTCTCAGACACCAAAATGGTTAAGAAGGGTTTTAGAGTTTATACCAGGTTTTGTTGTTTGGTTCTTTGTTCTTTCCCCCCTTATATTTGCAATACTAGGGTGGGAGCAGATCTTTGTCTTCTATATCTCCTATCTTATAATCTACTGGGTGTATAGGGGGATTAAATTTGTTGTTGGTGTTGGTATTGGGGTAAATAGAATGAAAAAAGATATGGATACAGACTTTCTTTCAATGTGTAAAGAGGTAAATGAGAAAAGATTTAATGAGTTAGAGTATATATATTTATGTCCTGTATACAAAGAAGGGCTTGACATCTTAGAGCCGTCATTTGAGGCATGGAGTAAAAGCGATATTGGTGCTGATAGGATACATGTTGTTGTTGCAATGGAGGAAAAGACTGCAGAAAATCTTCAGATACCAAATTTTAATAAACTTAAGAAGAAGTATGGTAAGAAATTTGCTAGTATGCAGTATTATATTCATCCTTCTGGCATAGAAGGAGAGGCTGCAGGTGTTAAAGGTGCCAATATCAATTGGGCCGCTAGAAAATTTGTTGAAAAGCTGGAAAAAGAGGGTAAAGATATTCATAACTATATGCTTATTACCTGTGATTGTGATTTAAGGCCCCATCCTAAATATCTATCGGCTGTTACTTATAAATATCTAACTGTTGATTTGCCTGATCAGAAGTATTATACAAGTGCTGTTTATACATTAAATAACAACATATGGAGAGTTCCTGTTTTAATAAGGGTGCAATCTACTATGTTAACTTTAGTTACACTACATAACTGGACTACTGAGAAGTATGAGACAATACCATTTTCAAGTGGGATTTTTAGTTCAAAGGCATCTTTCTCATCATATGTAGTTAATCTTAAAACACTAAAGGATGTATATTATTGGGATCCTGAATTGGGTATTGATGATACAACATTCTTCTGGAATGCTGTTATCAGATTTAAAGGTGAGTTTAAAGGCGAGGAGGTTTATCTTCCTAGTAGTAGTGATGCAGTTGAGAATGAGACTATACTGAAGTCTTACAAAGCATTTTATAGACAGCAGCATAGATGGGGATGGGGTATAGTTATTTTTCCTACAACTATAGCGGCTTTAATATATTCTAAAGATATTCCGCTTAATTGGAAATTGCATATGATATTTGCTATTGTCAAAAACTATATTTTGTTCTTTACAGTAGTCTATCTCATGACAGTAGGTCTTGATTTACTTGGTGTCTTTAGTAAGAAATATACTTATAGCTCTGCATCATATAATTTACCCCAAGCAATGAGTTTTTTGCTTACCTCTCTTTTAATATGTAATATATTTTTGATATATTACAGAAGAAAGCTGATACCAATACCTAAAGACTGGCCTTGGTGGAGAAACTTACTAGATTGTGGTGAGATTGCTCTTATTGCTGTACAGATGCTTACATTTGGATTTATTCCATATCTTCAGGCACATACAGAAATGATGCTTGGAAAAGGCTTTAGAAAGAACTTCTATGCTACAGAGAAAGTACAAATTAAAAATAATTCAAAGAGTTAGTGTATTGTATATGAGTTTATTATGATGCTATGCAGACCTGCTTGTTCAATAGGGGAAACGGATAGTGTAACAATTTTTTCTCCATTAGATGATACTGCTTGTATTAATGCTAAGTTTGTATCCTGTAAGACCTTGGTTTTATTATCTCCATCTATATCACAAATGTACATAGTATTGTCCTCTATATATGCGATATTTAAAGAATTAAATAGCCAGTGAATATTAACTGCATTACTATCTATACTTTTTATTAATTTAGCACCAATATCTACTGTATGATCACCTTCTTCTTTCTTAAATGTAAATACACTAAATCCTTCCTGATCTTTAAAGATAAACTTCATATTATTAGGAGAGAATTCTATTAGTTCAGATACATATGGAGATACTAAGTAATATTTTTTAAGTTCAATATCATACCAATATGATGCTAAACTTGTTTTAATGTATATTCCTTTAGCATCTTGATTTACTATAAAATCCTTAATTTCACCAACTGTTTTTGTACTTTCTGGAGAATTTGTAAAAGGCAGATATTTTCCACTCCCAGTGTCTTTTTGATATCTCATAATATAATCTTGATTCTTTTGGAAAAACAAATCTGAAAGTATTATCTTTGATTCAGACCCATCCATCTGTGATTGAGTTAAGAGGTACCCATTAATATTGTTATCTGTTATATATTCAGGGTTTGTCTCTATTTTATAGAAAAAACCTTGTCTATCTGTACTCCATATATATCCGTTTTGAGGAGTTTTCTTAATTAACAAATACCGTGTTTGTTTATTAATATCAAGTGCAATTATGTCTGTATCAGATTCGAACATAAGATACTGGCTGTTTTGAGCCCAGCTCATTTTGTATGATGTAAGGTCATTAATATTAAGCACTGTTAAAGTATCAAGTGTAGTACCCTTAGTTGCATCTAGTATATAGCTGGTTGTGTTATCTGTACCAACAATTGTTAAAACTCCTAATGTACCGTTTGGAGCAAGGAGGATTTCTACCATTGGCTCCTGTGCAAAATCAAAGGTTAGAATAACTCTTGGATTAGTAGATATGTTCCAAAATGGAGTATTAACATCAAATCTGTATAATGTGTACCTATAGGTTAAAACTTCAGGTATATATTCATTAACAAGAATGTATATGTAATCCCTATTATTGCTTAACCAGTTATTTATATATTTTCTATCCTGTAAAGAGAAGATTTCTTCTTGGGCTATTTCCTTCTTTATAAGCCAAGGATATACAGGAGTAGATTTCTGTTCTTTAATCTCAATATCTTTTTTCCACTCAACATATCCATTTTTCTTAACTAATACACTATGTATTCCTACTGGCAGACTTACACTTTTTGAAGTTCTTCCTTCTTTCTCTCCGTTAATATAAAGGTCTGCAAGAGAAGGAGAGGATTGTACAGTCAAAACGCCTGTTTTTACTAACAGCTGATTAGAATTGCCAAGTCTCCATCCATTTGCATATAAATATATTGCTACAGCCCCAGTATATACAAATAATGAAGCTAGTATTGATATTAAAGAAAAGAGTTTTCTGTTGTAACCATTCTTCTCCATGACAAATTTAGTATATCATATCTAGAACTTAATTTTATTGATATAATTGGGTTATGTTAGGAAAGAAACTAGGAATAGATCTAGGAACAGCTAATTCTGTAGTGTTTGTACAAGGCGAAGGTATTGCCTTTGTTGAGCCTACTGTTGTAGCAATTGATGTAAATACATTTAAGGTAATTGCTGTTGGATCTGAAGCTAAAAAAATGATTGGTAAAACGCCTGAAAATATTATTGCAAAGAGGCCTTTAAAAAATGGAGTTATTGCTGATTCAAGAATTACAGAAGCACTGCTTAAATATTTTTTTAATAAAGCATTAGGAAAGTCTAGGTTCTTTAAGCCTGATGTTGTTATTAGTGTTCCTGCAGGAATTACAACAGTTGAGCAGAGAGCTGTAATAAAGGCTGCAAATAATGCTGGTGCAAGAGAAATTACAATGCTTCCTGAACCTCTTTTAGCTGCATTGGGTGCAGGTTTACCTATTGAGACCTCATCGGGGAACATGATTGTAAATTTAGGAGGTGGTACAGCAGAGGTTGCAGTAATATCTCTTGATGGGATAGTGGAGTATGACTCTTTAAGAATTGCAGGAGATGCAATAAATGAAGCAATAATTAACTATATGAAGAAGAAAAAAGGTATTTTAATAGGTGAGCAGACTGCAGAAAATATTAAGATAAGGGTAGGATCAGCAATAGAAATAAAAGATCCAAAGAGTATGGAGGTAAGAGGAAGAGATTTTGGTGCAGGTTTGCCTAAGGCAATAACAGTGGACTCTAATGATGTAGCAACTGCTGTAAAAAGGCCTTTATTAAGCATTATTAACAGTATTAAAGGAGTGTTAGAAAGAACGCCACCTGAGCTGTCTGCTGATATTATGGATAGAGGAATGGCAATGACTGGTGGAACATCTAAACTTAGGAATTTAGATAAGTTATTTATAAAAGCTATTGGTGTTCCAGCATATGTTGCAGATGAGCCTATGTATTGTGTTGCAAAAGGAACAGGTATTGCATTAGAGTTAATGGCAGAAGGGGAAAGAAAATTTAGTTTTAATAGAGCAATTACTTAAATGAGTATTTTTTCTAAAACAGGAAAACAAGAGATGAAATTAAGTGAGGTTGTTTCCTTAATGTCAAAATTAAGACTTCCTATATCTCTTGTCTTTACACCTGTTAATTTAAAGGAAGAGAAAGAGAAATTCTTAAACTCTGATGTATATGAACCTGTATTTAAGTATAGGGGGGTAAGAAATAACAATGAAGAAATATTAAAAAGACTATCTTCTTTAAAGCTGATTACTGATGTGGATCCAAGAATTTCCGACTTCTATATTCAACTAATTGCTTCAAAAAATGATTCTAATATCCTTATGAATGCAGTAGGAAATAACGAGCTTGTAACAGAGATGTCATATAAAAAGTATGGAGTACCAACTCCACTGCTTTTTAGAAATGCATCAAGAATTTTGAGAGGAAATACTAGTGGCTACAATACAATTAAGTCTCCTGTTATTAAAGAAAGTGATATTTTCCATTATGAAAAAATAAAAGAGGTTTTTAATCTTGTTTTTGAGCATTTTGGTTTAAATGATTGGCAGGTTCAAGCTTCATCTAAAATACAGAAAAATGGTGTTAAGGTGGGAGTAAAAAGTAAATGGGTCATTATGGATCCTAATATAGAGAGATCTAAATTTAAGTTAAAAAAGACCTTAGTACATGAGGTTGGTACACATGTCTTTAGATCTGTAAATGGACTGAATACGAAAATTGAAGCACTTTCAAAACCTAATCTGCCAAAATATCTTGATATTGAGGAAGGTTTAGCTATATGGAATGAGTCTAATATGAACCTTCTTACATTAAAGAATTTTAAAAAGAGTGCCTCTTTTGTTTATGCAGTATATATCGGTGAACAGTTGTCATTTAGGCAGTTGTATAATGCACTTTTAGCTGTTTTCCCTAAAAATACAGCATTTAATATTACATATAGGGTAAAAAGAGGGCTAGGGGATACAAGTTATCCAGGAACATATACAAAAGATATTGTTTATTTCAGGGGGTTTAAAAAGGTTAAGAAAGCATTAGAAAAAGACAAATCATTATATGAAAAACTTTATGCTGGTAAAATAGATCTTAAACAGTGTGAATGGGTAGATGATGGCCTTATACCAAAAGCTAAAATAGTTCCATCTAAGCAGGAGTGGAATGATTTATTTAGGAAGGTGGGAATTTAATCACTAAAGGCTGTAATTATGGCTTCAGCAATGTTAACTGGCTCTCCTTTTATTTTTGTCTCATATGCCTTAAATCCAGGATGTAAACTTATTTCCTGTAGTAATGGCTTTCCATGCATTTCCATAATGTCAACGGCAATAAAATCTGCCTCTAAAATGCGTGTAACATTCTGCACAAAATTTTTAATCTCCTCGTCGGGATTGTTGTACATAGAATAAATTCCCTTACTCACGGTCATGAAACTTTTGTCTTTTCTTCTTTTCCATCCTCCTATGATTTCTCCTTTTTTTACAAACACTCTCATATCTGTATCACTATCCGATAACTCTTGTATAAACATATTAGAAAGGTCTAAGTTTTTAATGTTATCTTTCTTAAAATCATCTGGAGTATCAATTTTGAAGATATTCTTTTTTATTAGCTCTTTTCCGTTTATCTCTTCAATTCTATTTTCTCCAGTACAGCTTTTAAGTATTAATGGATATGAATTAAGGATATCTCTTGGAGCCAAATAGTTACCATCTGTTCTGTAATATGAGTTAAAGTAGGGGATATTATACTGAGAACAGAACATAGCTAAAGCGATTTTATTGTAATATGGGAGTTTTTTAATAGTTTTACTGTTTTGTACTAATATTTTGTTTTCTGGGTTGTTTATATTATGTTGATCAGTATATTCCACAATATATCTTTTAAGCTGATATTGTGATTCGTTATGTAAATCATGCCCTCTGAATATGATATGACTGTATTTTCGTATATCTTCTCCTTTTACTTTTATTACTGTTTCACCATCAATAAATTCAAATTCAAGCTCATCAAAATAGGCTAGGGTATGGGGGATATTTTTTTTATTCAATTCTTCCATTATTCTAATATCAGCACTTGCAATTTTTTCTTGTGTTATTCTTTGTCTTTTATCAAGTATTAAATATCTCATTATTTTAATATTTTTATCTTATCTATTAATTTTTTCTTTTTGTATCTCTTTACAATCTTCATATTCTCTTTATCATTGCTTAAATCTTTTGTAATACATAGTAGATTAATGTAATCAAATCCAAGACCATGTTCTATTACTTCGTTCCAGTTTCTGTAGTGTAGAATAATGGTGTCTAGGTAAGCATTACATTTAATTGCTTCTGTAGCTTTCCATCTTGTTAAGTTTCTGTTTACTTCTATACCATTAATTAAGTACCTATCATCAATTAACTCTCCTACATTTTCATTTTCTTTGATAATGTTCTTTTTTCTAAGTAGGGTTGATACATCATTATTACTTTGTCCTACTACAACAAACCTTTTACATTTGTTTTCCTTAAGAAGCTCATCTATGTATATATCTGCAACATATCCACGCTGAGTACCTAGTACTGGATACATATTAAGATATGTTTCAGGCATTGTATTTACTTCAAGTATTGCTCCATTACTCTTTGTGAGTGGCTTAGATATATCTTTACACATAACATCAACACCAAGTGTAAAAGCATGCATTGATGTAGCTATAGTTTCAACAATGCTCTTTATTTCCTTACATACACTATCAGTAAAATCTTGTGTAATACCTCCCTGACTCATACTTGCGACCTTTCTTACATAAACTCTTTGTCCTTTCTCAGGGATTGAGTCTAATGTAAGATTTTGTTGTGTAAGATACTTTATTAATGGTTCATCAATCTTTATAGGCTTTAAAATATGTGCAGGATTTTTAATATCTCTTCTTGGATCTGAATTTTCCTGCTCAATTAGTTCTTTAATGCTTTTACTTCCATCTCCAGTCACAAAAGCAGGGATTCTCTTTGTTGCAATTTGAAGCTTTCCATTTATAACAAGGAGCCTGTAATCTTCACCATATACCTGCTCTTGAATCATTATTTTTTCTTGCCATGCCTGTCTTACTTTTGTATTTATTGCAGCTTTTGCATAATCAAAAGCATCTTGCGCCTTTTGAATAGTATCTATTCCTACAGTAACACCCTTACCTGCTGTTAAGCCTGTTGGTTTTATAACTACAGGTTTTTCATATTTATCCCAGACCTTTTTAATATATGATTTATTTGGGAGTAATTCCCATTTAGGAAGTGTCATACCAAGTCTTTGTAAAAAAGTATTAGTTATCCATTTATCCCTTTGTAATTTCTGTGCTATATATGCATCTTTTGTTGAAGATGCAGAGCATGTTATCTGTGATCCTCTCCCGCATCCTAAAGTGAAGTATCTATTTGCTCCTTTGCCTATTTCTTCTTTTTCTGTAATCATTTCAGCAGATTCAATAATTGAAGGGGTTATTTCAATATTATTTTTCATACAAGACTGAAGAAGCGAAATAGTAGACATTGATTTAATTCTTTTATTAATCAAAACATTTATAATTGATTCTTTTGCTTGGTTTAAAGTAATCTCTTGTTTTGAAAGTTTCTGCAATGTTTCTGCAGATTCTCTCCATAGAAATGGAAGTTTTGAAGATATTGTTAAAAGAGAAGGAGAGATAGTGTATTCATTTATAAAGATAGTATGCAGAGATGAAATTGTATCAAGAAGTTCAGTTATATCTCCAATGTTGTTTCCATTTAAAGAAATTTTAACTCTTGATATCTCAGATTCTAGATTTAGCCCTTGTATAGTTTGAATCATGCTGTTATTAAATCATTTTAGATATGTACTCTTGAATTGGAATTGCAACTCTAACTACCTCGCCTTCGTCAACTTTGTAGTGAAGTCTTAGGCCAGGATTATAATTTATTTCATTTACAGCACATTTCACAGGTTTTGTTATATCCTGGGTAATTATATCAACACCTCCAAACTTTGCTCCTATTGCATGTACTGCATTTACAGCAATATCTTTGTAATATTGATGTGTTTGTGAGGCACACTCCTGAGTAGTTCCTCCTGTTGTAAGATTGCAGTTGTATCTAAGTATTACCTCTTCATTTTCTTTAGGAATATATTTAAGACTTATACCCTTGTTCTCAAGTCTTTGATATACCTCATTATCAATGCGAATTGGCTTCATTAAATTCTTTTTTCTTTCTATATTTTTCTTTTTTATTAATGTTTGTATATTATCTTTTCCATTGCCAACTACAAAGGCAGGTTTTCTTCTTACAATACCAATTACTCGATTCCCAAGTACTAGAAGTCTATAATTATCACCTTCTACAAACTCTTCGCCAATTACCTTATGACTTCCCTTTGATGCACGAAGTGCTGTATTAAATGCATTAATAACCTGTTTTTTATTTTGTGGAAGTAGTGATACACCAATTCCACCTAACTGTTGTGAAGGCTTAATTACAATATTTTTATATTCCTTAAAAAACCTTAACGCCTCATCTTTATTGTTTAGTGTAACTTGCTTAGGGACTGGAATACTAAAAGAAGAAAGTATTTTATTTGTAAGATTCTTTCTTTTTGCTATTGTTGTACTTGGTGTATTTGTAAGTGGAGTAGCAGTATTAATTATATACCAGTGTTTATTTTCATTTTCAAACTTTGCAAGAAGACCATGTACTAAAACAGTATATTTTATATTTAACTCATCTGCTGCTTCTAAATAGTAAGCAAGATGTACATTTCCTGCTTCTTTTAAGTATTGTTCGTATGATTTTGTCATATGTTTAGTATATATTAAAATGTATTGGTTGTATCTATTAGGTAACCTGTAAGATCGGTCTTACCAATAATTACTGGCTGAGAGATATCAGAGATTTCTGTTGATATGAACTCTGTAATTTTTATCTGATCTTCTATCTTTATAGGGATATCAAATACAGGTCTTACTTTTATTTCTCCATTTTCTACAATTTTTGCAAGTCTTTTTATACTGCTATTCTTTATTATTTCTTCCTCATTTTTATCAATAAAGTCCTGAGCATCTTTAAGGCTTTCAAATTTCTTAGGTATTCCATATTTTTCAAACTGTTTATGGTCATTGAAATATCCAATTCTGTTGGCAAGTTTTGAATCAATCCTTGATGTAAGTACTCCTGTATCCATATATGCCTTTACAAGCTCTCTTTTACTATCTTTGTATTTTTCAAGTTTAGACCTGTCTGCCTTTTTGTCGTATACATATACTCTTTCAACAATATTAAGGACTTTTCTTCCGCTTATTGCTTCTATACTTTCTTCAACTTCACCTCCAAAGAGGCTTTTTGCCACTCTTATTCCATGTTTTATACCCTTTATCTTTACATCTTTTACTTTTTCTAATCTCCATCTCAATCCTGCTTGATTTGCGACCTGAATGCCAAGTCCCGGTCTTGCATTTACTTCAAATACAACAGGACCTTTATCAGCATCAAGTGCAATATCTACACCTACATACCCCAAACCTGTTACTTTTTGACATTTTAGAGCTATCTCAAGCAATGTGTTCCATTGAGGTATCTGTATACCACTTAAAGGTTTATTTTCTTTTAAATCTAATGTTGAATCTATTACTTCATATGTATCACTAATTAAAGAATTAGGCTTCATATGCATAGAGTAGGTGGTTATTCCTGTCCCTATGTCTATTCCTGTACATATTGCACCTGCATGAAGATTAGCAGTACCATTTGATCTTTTTGTTGGTAATCGTAGCATTGCCATAATGGGAACAAGATTAAAGCAGATTATTCTTACATCTGGAACTCCTTTATATGAGTACTGCTTAAGTAGTTGGTCTGTCTTTATTCTTTCCTCTATTATTGCGATATCATTTCCAAAACCCATAGAGAATCTTCCTTCTAATATACTCTCTATATGAAGTATGATATCCCTTTGTGTCATTACTGTTCCATTAGGTCTTATCCATTCATATTTTCCTTTTTTCTTGCCATAGAATACAATTATTCCATTTCCTCCTGTTCCTGCATTTGGTTTTATAACAAAGCTTTTGGGAAGACTATCCCAGTCAAGGAATTCAAGTTGTTTTTTTGTTCTTATTAACTTATATACCTCAGGTGTTTGTATAAGCTCCTTTTTAAGAACTCTTTTAGTGTATATTTTATTATCTGCAATAGCCTTGGCAGATTGAGAGTTAAATGGCCTTACATATTCCTGATTTCTTCTATTTAGGCCAAGAACTTCCTTCTTTAATTTTATTGGATTATTACTTTTCATCCTCTCTTGTAGTAAATCTAAATCTAAAAAGATCCTTTATTCTTAATCCTTTAAAAGTACCAAGTAAAATATTAAATAGTGTTAGGAGAGGAATAATCCATAGATTGTTTAATATGTAGTTAGAGATAATGTCCCTTGTTATTACAAACCATCCTGCAATTGCAACTAATATTGTTCCCAGTAGTGTAACAACAGATGTTTTTATTGACTTCTTAATATATTGTCTTATAAAGAAATCTGATAGTGTAGCTATACATATAAAGGCAAGAGGTGGAATGTTTGACATATTTTCTAAACCTAAGCCAAAGGTGTCTACTATTACAAAGAAGAGAACTAATACCATTGATAAAATAGTATAATTTGCAGCTATTCTTGTTATATAGTGCATTCTTACTCTTCTTAATACAGAGTATGAAAGAAGGGAAGTTAGTATAACAACAAAAGTAATTGCTAAACCATATTTTAATCCAGTATATGAATATGCTATAGCTAATATTATTGGTGCATATATTCCATATGTCTTACTTCCTACTATATATCTTGCAATACTTACAATAGTAGAAACAATACAAACAGATATTAAAAGTTCTAATACAGTCTGGGATACCCCATGATCAACAATCCATTGTGTAAAAGCTACAAGATCATTATTCATATCCTTAATATTTTAAAGTTAAAGTTTATGCATAATTATACTTTGTAAAGCATATTATTGTCGAATGATATGAGTGATATAATGAAAAATAGAGTATTTTGGGTAAAATGCAACTCCTAGTTTACATAAAGCAACTGTAAGCTGGTGGTTGCAACCCTGCAGTATAGGTAAAATTGGGGCATTAAATTTAATATATAAATTAATATGAGTTTAAGTAAAAACTTAGAGTACCTAAGAAAAAGCAAGAAAATGTCTCAGGAAGATCTTGCTTTTAAATTAGGTGTGTCAAGGCAGGCAGTATCTAAATGGGAATCTGGTGCTGCATATCCTGAAACAGAGAAAATAATTGCAATATGTAAGCTTTTTGATTGTTCACTTGATGAACTTATGAAAGATGATATTGCAGAGTTAAGAGAAGATGAGAAGAGAAGATATACATTTAATGACTTAATTGAAGAGGTCTCATCTCTTTTACAAAAGACTGTAGACATATTTAATCAAATGGATAGAAAAACAAGATTTAGATTTTTCTTTGAGCTTGTAGTCGCATGTATTGTTATTTTCTTTGTTGTAAAAATACCTTTTAATTATATTGCTTCACTTGGTTACAATGTGTTTTTTGCAATAGGGGGAGATACAGCTCAAGTACTTAGAGCTATATGGAGATTTTTAGTAGATATAACATATGTTATTACTTCGCTCCTTATATTTATTTCTGTTTATGAAGCGAAATTTCTTAATATCGGGAATTTTAGTAAGAAGTCTACCCAAACCCAAATAGAAGGAGAGAAAGAAGAAAAGGAGGAAGGTAATAAAGAAGAGAAAATTGTTAGACATGATTTTGGTGTATTTTCTTTTTTAGGAAAAGTATTTGTTTTTTGTTTAAAGGTTTTTGTAGCATTTTTATCTCTCTTTATACTTTTCTATATGCTTGTTGCTGTTGCAGGTTTAGTGATTGTTATATCTTGGATGTTTGAGGGTGTGTTTCTTTTTAGTTTAGTTCTTTTTGCATTATCATTTATTCTTCTTTCTACTATTATCATTTATGTAATTTACAATTTTATAGTTAATAGAAGAAGTAAGTGGAAAAAGGTTTTTACATTTCTTTTAATATCCTTTATTGGTCTTGGTGTAAGTATGGGAGTAGGGGCTATTGAAATGAAAGAGTTTACATTTACTAGTTCTCCTCGTCAGGATATAGTTCTGGATAAAAAGAGTGAGACTTTTGAAATGACAGATTCTTTAATAATTGAAAATTATGGGTATGAGATTGTATATATTGAAGATGAGAAGATGCAGGATATGGTAAGGGTAGAAGTTGCATATTACGATGGTTTTGAGGATGTAGAAATAGTTCAAAATGGAAACAGTATATTTATTAATTCAAGGCAAGAAAACTTTTCTATTCCTAAAATTTATGAGATGTTAATAAAAGATTTAAAGGAGAAGGAAATTCATGTTGATTACCGCTATCTTTCAGATCTTTATGTAACAGTGTATACAAGCAAAGAGAATATTGAAAAGATACAAAACAACATAGAGCAATTACATCATCTTATTATAGAGTAATAATCAAAAGGCCACATTAAAGTGGCCTTCTTTTTACTTCTTAGAACAGAGGTATTTATTCAAGTTCTACTTTTGCACCTGCTTCTTCAAATTTAGCCTTAATAGCCTCTGCATCTTCTTTCTTTACTCCTTCTTTTACAACCTTAGGAGCAGCTTCTACAAGATCTTTAGCTTCTTTAAGACCAAGTTCTGTAATCTCTCTTACAACTTTAATTACACCTATTTTGTTTGCACCTGCATCCTTAAGGACGATATTGAATACAGATTTCTCAACTTCCTCTGGTGCTGCTTCTGCTGCTGGAGCTGCTACTGCAACTGGTGCTGCTGCACTAACTCCAAATTTGTCTTCCATCACTTTAACTAAGTCTGCAAGTTCTAAAACAGTCATTTTTTCGACTATTTCAATAACTTTCTGTGCATTCTCACTTAATTTTGGAAGATCTTTTTTCTCTTCTGCCATTTTAATATATGTTAAATAATTTAATTAATATTAGCTTTCTTTTCAGAAATACCATTCAAAAGAATAGTAAAGCTCCTTATATTCCCAGTAATTGCATTCATAAATCCTGTTAATGGTGCATTCATTGTAGCTACGAGATTTGAAAGTAGTACTTCTCTTGATGGTATATCTGCTAATTGCATAACTCTTTCATCTGTCAAAAACTCTTCTTGATATACTCCGCATTTAGGATTTAACAGCTCCATTTCTTTCTGTATTTTCTTTATTAATTTTGCAGGTTGTGTGGGATCTTCTTGAAAGAATATTACTCCAGTGGCTCCATCAAATTCTTGTAACTGTAATGGTTGATTGCTTTCTTGTAATGCGATTTTAAATATATTGTTTTTAACTACAGTATAGCTGGAGTTTACATTTCTTAGGTCTTTTTTAAGTGCAGTTATAGTTGCAGTATCTATTTTATCTGAGCTTACTAAGATATATCCAGAACTATTTTTTATCATTTCTTTATATATCTTAAGTAACTCTTCTTTTTGTGTACGAGTTTTAGACATCTGTATATTTATTTAATTAATTTTGAATTAATATTTATCTCACATGGATTTATCTTTGTACCATGTTTCTTTGATAAATATGTTCAGGATTATATATTACAAATGAAGGGAGGTCAAGAGAGGATGGAGTAGTGATACTTTTTGTTTAGTGTATACATATACTAATTTAGGTAATCTACCATCCTCTCTTGTTGACAGACTAATTTTTTGTTATGGAGTTATTCTAGAACCCCTAGACCAATGGTTTTCAAGTAGCTTTGAAATGCATCACAAACCTTTTCAGGGTCTATGGTTTTAAAAAACTCTTTTAAGTCTTTTTTCGCTGGACAATCATCTCCACTTAGTGGACAGGTGTCCAAGGAACAAAAATCACAAGGGAATTTTTCCATTTTTTTCTCTTTTTTGTACATTTTCTCTCCTATTTCTTTTTCAAGAGCAAAAACATAAACAAGAAAATATTAGTCTGTCAAGTAATTATTATATCACAAAAATGTCTGTTTGTTGAGTGCTGACGGCACTTCTATTAACAAATGTGAAAAGAAAGGAGAAGTTATTCTTCCTTCTTATAATCTATCTTAAAGCTAGGACCCATTGTTGGGGCAATATGCAATCTTTTTATTACCTGGTTATATGGTTTTCCTAATACTTCCTCTATTGCTGACACTGCACTATGTAGATTTTCTGCTAACTTCTCATCATCCATATCTAACTTTCCTATTTTAATATGTATTACACCAGATGAGTCACAAGCAAATGTTTGTTTACCTTTTTTGTATTCTTTAATAGCTGAAGTAATATCATCTGTTACTGTGCCATTCTTAGGATTAGGCATTAAACCCTTAGGACCTAACTCTTTTCCTAGTACTGCAATCTTAGGCATTACCGCGGGAGTAGCAATTGCAACATCAAAAGAAATCTTTCCATCTTTAATATCTTTAATTAAAGAATCCAATCCTACAATATCAGCACCAGCCTCTTTTGCTTCTTTTTCTTTATCAGGAGTTACAAATGCAGCTACTGTAACACTTTTATCGCTTACAGAGTAGGGGAATGATACTGCACCTTTAATTGATTTAGGATCTCTATCTTTTGGGATTATAATATCAAAATGTGCCTCTAGGCTGCCTACAAACTTACTGTAAGAAGTTTTTTTTGCCATTTTAATACCTTCTTGTACAGAGTATGATTTGGTTCTATCTAAATCTTTACTTACTTTTATATATTTCTTTCCTCTTTTCATTATTTTAATATTTATACATTATATTTCTGTTTCAATACCCATTTGTTTTGCAGTACCTGCAATTATTTTTGCTGCTTGCTCTGGGTCTGTTGTATTTAAATCAGGCATTTTAATTTCAACAATCTTTTGAATCTGCTCTTTTGTTAGTTTTCCTACCTTATTGAGATTAGGTCTTTCAGACCCTTTCTTTATTTTTAACTCCCTTCTTATTAATTCAGAAGTGGGAGGAGTTTTAGTTATAAAGTCAAAAGATCTATCATCATATATTGTAATTACAACAGGTGTTAATATTCCTTGTCCTTCTCTTGTTCTTTCATTGAACTGAGAACAAAACTCTTGTGTAGATATTCCATATGGTGCAAGTGTAGGCCCTATTGGAGGAGCTGGTGTTGCCTGTCCTGCAGGTATTGTTATCTTAATTATTGCTTTTATTGGTTTTGCCATGTGGTTAATAAAATATTAAAGTTTAGTAATCTGTGAGAAGTCTAATTCTACAGGAGCTTCTCTTCCAAGGAAAGATATTAAAACTTTTACTTTTCCCTTTGTATTATCAATTTCTTGTATACTACCTATAAAATCAGCAAAGGCTCCATCTGTAATCTTCACAGCTTCTCCTACACTAAAAGAGCTTTGATATGAAGGCTGTTCAACCTCCATAAACTTCATTATTGCTTTTACTTCACTTTCAGGTAAGGGTCTTGGATATTTATCTGTCTTTACAAATCCTCTTACACCTTCTGTATTTTTTACTATATCCCATGTTTGAGGAGTAAGTTCCATTTTAATAAGAACATAGCCTGGAAAAAGCTTATCATCCATAATATCTTGCTTTCCCTTCTTAACAATAATTTTCTTTTGTGTTGGTATGAGAATGTCTAAGATTTTATCCTGCATACCAGTAGCTTCTATTCTTTGCTGAAGCTCTTTTTTTATACTGTTTTCATATCCTGTTCTAATGTTTAATACATACCACTTAGCATTAGGATTTGTTTTTTCTTTTTTGTCTTTGACCATTTATATTTTAATTATATCTTAAGGAACTGTGCTAATCCCCACTGAAAGAGTACATCTGCTCCTAGAATTATGAGTGCGATTATACCACAAAAGATTAATGTATATGCAGTAAGTGTAATTAACTCTTTAAAAGTTAATCTCTTTGTCTGCTTATATTCATTTATTATATCTTTAAATATGTTTTTCATATATATTGTTGTTCTTTACACAGGCCCACTCCGATTCGAACGGAGGACTACGGTTTTGGAGACCGCTGTTTTACCAGTTGAAACTATGGGCCCTCACTGTTAAACAGCACAAATTATTTTACTTTGGTCTCCACATGCATAGTATGCTTTTGGCAATACTTGCAATACTTTTTCTTTTCAAGCTTTTCTTTTAAATTGTTGCTTTTGTATGCAGTATAATTTTTATGATTACACTCTGTACATTTTAATGCTATTATTTCTCTTTTTTCTTTTGCCATTTTCTTGCTTCCTAAATTAAGAATGAGACTATATATGGGAAATACACGTTATTATATTGAAATATTAGAAATAGGTCAAATATATGAGGAAATTTATAAAAGCTGGATCTGAGAGTCGAACTCAGGACCTCATTCTTACCATGAATGTGCTCTAACCAACTGAGCTAATCCAGCATGTTTCAAATTATAATATATATTAGTGAAAAGAGAAATGCAGAGGACTGGATTTGAACCAGTGTATCCCGAAGGAGTCGGATTTACAGTCCGATGCGTTTGACCGCTCCGCCACCTCTGCATGTAAGCCGAAGGAGAGATTCGAACTCTCGACCTACTGTTTACAAAACAGTTGCTCTGACCAACTGAGCTACTTCGGCATTTGTACAGGTGCAAGTTTAATATATATGAGAAATATAGTCAATAAAAGTGTCCCGGTTGGAAGAGGGATTGTAGAGCCCTTCATAATGAAGTGGAGTCCCTCAACTTAAGCTCAAGAGCCTAAGCGATTTTGGAATTCCATGCTCTTGCTTGTAGAGCTACAAACCTCCATGCCCAACTGGGACAATATATTCTACAGTATTTTGAATATGGAATCAAAGATTAAAAACCAAGTAAGTTTAATATTGTTGTAAGTGTATTTCCAATGAATGAAAATACAATATCTTGTAGGGGTGAAAAAGGTAATATTAATAGCAATATCAAAATTAAGGAGTATTTTTCAAGTCCCTCCCAATAATATTTAAGCTTTCCTGGCAGAAAACCTCTTACTATTTTATGTCCATCAAGAGGTGGAATTGGAATTAAGTTAAAAATGGCTAAAGACACATTTATAGTTGCAAATGTATATAGTAGAAATGCTATAAGTGATTGAGGATCTTTTACTAAAAAATGATTAATTATTCCAGCTAGTGCTGCAAGTATGAAGTTTGAAACTGGACCTGCAAGGGCTGTAAGAGCTGTATAAAGCTCTCTCTTCTTAAAATTATATTCATTTATTGGTACAGGCTTACTCCATCCGAATCTAAAAAGAAGCATAGATAGTGCACCGATTGGATCTATATGTTTTAGTGGATTTAATGTGAGTCTTCCTTCTGCTTTTGCAGTAGCATCTCCAAGTTGATATGCAGTGTATCCGTGTGCATATTCGTGTACAGTAGAAGCTATTAATATTCCTGGTACAGCAACCATTATCCAGTACAAAAATTCGGGTGACAATGAAAACATATTCTTAAACTTGATAAATATTAATCTTTTTGATAATATCATCTGGTTAATAATTGTTCAAACAAATATATGGCAAAAATTTGTGAATTATGTGGAAAATCTACTGTTGCAGGAAAAAGAATACAGCATCATCACTCAATAGGGTGGAGATTTAAAGCACCAAAAAGTAAAAGGGCTTTTAAGCCTAATATTAGGAAGATAAAAGTGGATACAGATAATGGTTCTGAGCAGATTTATGTGTGTATGAAATGCTATAAAAGACTTCAGAAAGAAGCACAGAAGTAAAGTGATTATAAAAATTCCTCGTATAGGGTGTGTATTAGTGGTAAAATCATCTGATTAAGATGATATACTTTTGATATGAGTATTGTTGATTCAATCTGGGAGATTCTTTCATATGATTTAGGTATGGATTTAGGTACTGCAAATACAATGGTATATTTAAGAGGAGAGGGTATTGTAGTATCTGAGCCTTCTGTTGTTGCAGTTGATAAGAGGAGCAAACAGGTACTTGCAGTAGGACAGAGTGCAAGGGAAATGATTGGAAGAACTCCTGCAAATATAGTGGCAGTAAGACCTCTTAAAGATGGGGTTATTTCAGATTTTGATACAACACAGGCAATGATACATCATTTTATTAAAAGTGCTCATTCTAACTATATTAAAGGTTTTAAGATTCCAAGACCTAGGGTTGTTGTAGGTGTTCCTTCCTCTGTTACTGAAGTTGAAAGACAAGCTGTAATTGATGCAGCAAAAACTGCTGGTGCTAGAGAGGTATTTATTGTTGAGGAGTCAATGGCAGCAGCGATAGGAATAGGTCTTCCAATTGAAGAAGCATCTGGGAGTATGGTTGTTGATATTGGCGGAGGGACTACAGGAATTGCGGTTCTTTCTTTGGGAGATATAGTTATTGATAATACAATAAGGGTTGCTGGAGATGAAATGAATCAGGATATAATTGACTATGTAAGAGATAAATACAACATTCTTATTGGTGAAAGAAGTGCTGAGGATATAAAGATTGAGATAGGATCTGCGGCACCTCTTAAGGAAGAGAAAGAAGTAGTTATACAAGGGAGAGATCTCCTTGCAGGTTTGCCTAAATCAATAAAGCTTAGTAGTGCTGAGGTTAGAGAAGCAATTAGTGTATCCTTAGGTCAGATTACAGAAGCAGTAAAAGATGCAATTGAAGATACGCCTCCTGAACTTCTTAAAGACATTTTTAATGATGGTATATTTGTTGCAGGTGGCGGTGCCCTTATAAGAGGACTTGATAAATATTGGAGAGAGGAGCTTAATATGCCAATAAATATAGTTGATGAACCTATGGCAGCAGTGGCAAAGGGAACAGCAAAGATGCTTGATCATATTGATTTGCTACAAAGAGTACAAAAGTCTTGGGAAGAGATTCTTTAAAGGTAAAAGATGAAGATAAAAAAAGAGTTAAAAAACTATAATACTTTCTTTTATCTGCTTTTTGCAGTAATTCTGGTTCTTGTTGGACAATCTTCTGCAGGGGAGAGCATAAAATATCCTTTTTCATATTTATTTACCCCAACATACACAGCAGGAAGCAATGCTGGGCAAAAGGTATCAGACTGGAATAATGCATTAATAAATGCATCTTCATATATAGAAGAATATAACAGTATGAAAGATGAAATAGCTAAATTGAAAGCTGAAAATGTAGAGCAGATTCTAAATTATGAAGAGTATCTCTCTCTAAAACAGAATTCTTTAATATTAAATAAAGAGTATAAGTATTTAGAGGCAAAAATTCTTAATAATACAGAAGATGGAAAGATAATTATTAATCGAGGCAGTGAAGATGGAGTAAGTCGCGGGGATATTGTAGTTTTAGGAAAAGTATACATAGGTACTGTTTCAGATGTAGGAATAAATACCTCTTTAGTAAGGCTGCCGCTGAGTAAATCTAGCAGTTTTGAAGTAATAATTATGCCATCAACAGTAGATTGGAGTAAAGAAGAAAAAGTTGATGCATTAATTAAATCAACAGGAGTTGTAACAGGAGATTTGGATAGAATAGTAATTGAGAATATGGGGATTAATTCTAATGTCGAAGAAGGAGACCTTGTTCTTATAAGAGACGATAGGGTGGGGGATGTATTGGTTCTTGGAACACTTGTTAATGTGTCTAGCAATCCTGCTTCAACATATAAAAGTGGAGAAGTTATTGGAATATTCGATTACTATAGTATTTTAACTGTTTTTATAAGACAGAATGGAAATAATTAAATGGCTTCTACTTACAATTTTATGTTTTTTCTTGCTTTTTCTAGAAAGTTTTTTGTTGAAGGTATTTTCATTCTCATTATTTATAATCATAGTTATTTCTATGAAAGGAAGAATAAAAGATAGTTCCTTATATATCTTTACCGCGATTTTTTCTATTGTTCTGGATAGTGTAATGCACACTCCGTTGGGAACTCATCTTCTTGTTTTAGCATTACTTATGCTCTTTTATGATTTTCTTAATGTTGTTATTCCAAGAGATAGTGCATTTAATTATGTTTCTATTTTCTTTTTCATCTTCCTTTACTATATACTGCTTCCTACTGCCAACTCGCTATTACAAGATGGGAGTTTTCCTAATATGCTTGCTTTGCCGTGGTTGAGTTTCTTTGTAAACTCTGTAATCTCTGTTTGTATATGTGCAGTTATAAATCATTTTCTCAAATATGTAAGAGAAGACAGCTCAGCAGAAAGAATAAGATTAAGCTAATATATAGGTATGAATAAAATAGTGTTTGATAAAAAATTAGAGCAGAAGGAGCTTAACAAACCTGTATTGAATGTAAAAAGTGAAGACAATTCTAAAAGGAGGGGGAAAGAGAAGATTGTTAAGAAATTTCTTCATTCAAGTAAGGAAGAGTATGTATCTTCATGGAATTTTTTGTATACATTCTTGTTTTTTTGCTTAATATTTGGTCTTCTTATCTTTAATCTTGTTAAACTTCAGGTTGTGGAAGGAGGGCAGATGCTTGAGAGATCAAAGACAAATAAGGTAAGGATAACACCAATAGAAGCATTTCGCGGGGTAATATTTGATTCAACAGGTAAAAAACTTGTAGAGAATGTTGCCTCTGTTGATGTATATGTCTTGTTAGATAGTTTTAAGGAAAAAGATGGCATTAACGATGCTAAGTTAGAAAAGGTTCTTAATACTCTTGGGGGTATCTTGGGAGATAGCTGGAAGAAAGGGGATAATAGTGAGTATTCTTCACTTCTTGAGATGATTTATGATGTACTTGAAAAAGACAAATATGCAAATAAAGTACTACTTGCAAGTGATGTTAATAATGATCAAATTATAAAGATAAAAGCAATGAAAGAAGAGCTTTTAGGTATTGTTATTGATGATGGAAGTAAAAGGAGTTATACATCAGGAGAAGCTTTTAGTCATGTGTTAGGATATACATCACAGGCTTCAGAAAAAGATTTGCTGGAGTTTTCTTGGCTTTCTATGGGTAGTATTGTTGGAAAAACTGGAGTGGAGAGATCATATGAGCAACAGCTACATGGGACAGATGGTAAACTGGCAGAAGAAGTTGATGTATATGGTAGAAGTATTTCTCAGCAACCGTATAAGGTAAGTGAACCTGTATCAGGGAAAAATTTGTATTTAACTATAAATGGAGATGTACAAAATAAAGTATATGAGATATTAGGAAAATCAGTAAAGAAATATGATGCAGCAGGAGGAGCCGTTGTTATTGAAAATGTAAACAATGGAGAAATACTTTCAATTGTAAGCTATCCTTCATATGACAATAATCTGTTTGTCAGTGGTATAACACAGGAAGAGTACACCCGCCTTATTACTCACCCACAAAATCCTTTACTTGATAGACCAATATCTGCTCAGCTTCCACCAGGTTCTACATTTAAGACAATAGTAGCAGCTGCAGGTTTAGAATCAGGGGTTATTACAAAAAATACAAGATATTTAAGTAGAACTGGATATACATTCTCTAACGGAGCACCCTTTAAGGAATTTGGAAACCATGCATACGGTTCTCTAAATGTTGTTGATGCCTTAATGGTTTCATCTAATATTTTCTTTTGTGAGATGATTAGAGATTGGAACATGAACGAATTGGTTCCATATCTTGAGAAATTTGGTATAGGGCAGTATACAGGAATAGATCTTCCTGGTGAAATGCCTGGAAGGCTTCCTTCTCCTGAGAATAAAAGAAAGCTTGCTCAAACAATAAGTCCATGGCTTGAAGAAGTATGGTATCCAGAGGGAGATTCGTGTAACTCAGTAATAGGGCAAGGAATCACTTTGGTTACGCCAATACAGATGTCTAACTGGATTGCTGCAATTGCAAACGGTGGTACACTGTATACTCCTCATGTTGCTAAGAAATTTATTGATGAAAACGGTTTAGAGTTTCCAATTGAGTATAATGTAATTAGAGAAAATGTTGTATCTGACAAGTCTTTAAAGATAGTTAGAGAAGGGATGTGGAGTGTAGTTAATGGTTCAAGAGGTATTGCTAAGGCTTTATCTACAACAGGTGTAACTGTTGCAGCAAAAACAGGTACAGCAGAGTTTGGTAAAGTTAATGAGGAAGGGGAGTATGAAGATACGCATGCATGGGTTACAGGTTTCTTCCCATATGAAAATCCTAAATACTCATTTTCTCTCTTACTTGAAGATGGGGGTACAAGTGCTAATGCAGTAGCAACGATAAAGGAAATAATTATATGGATGGTGCAGAATGGGTTAGCAGATTAAGTTAAGGATTTTTTCACTTTAATATATTAAAGTGAATTTATGATTTTATTGACATATATTTAAACATTGTGTATTTTTACTGCGAATATGAAAAATACAAAAGAGTATAAAAATTTGTTAATTGTAGAGTCTCCTGCAAAGGCAAAGACTATAAACAGGTATCTTGGTGATGACTTTAAAGTTATGGCAACAGTTGGTCATGTGATTGACCTGCCTAAGAGTGAACTTGGAGTAGATGTTGAAAAAGGGTATAAACCTTTGTATCAGGTTATACATGGTAAAAGAAAGATTCTGCAAGAGTTAAAAAGAGCACTTCCAGAGCAAGGCAATGTATATCTTGCAATGGATCCAGATAGAGAAGGAGAGGCTATTGCTTGGCATGTTCAGGAGTATCTTAAACTTAAAAATGCCAAAAGGGTTTCTTTCCATGAAATAACGAAGGATGCTATCTTGCAAGCCATTAAATCACCCAGTTCAGTAAATGAAGATCTTGTTGAGGCCCAAAAAGCAAGAAGAGTGCTGGATAGATTGTATGGTTACAAACTCTCAGAGCTTCTTTGGAAAAAGATTTGGTATGGACTTTCAGCAGGTAGAGTTCAATCTGTAGCACTTAGACTTGTTGTAGAACGGGAAGAGGAGAGAGAGGCATTTAAACCAGAAGAATTTTGGGATTTTCTTGTTGAAGTAAGTAAAGATGGTGAGAAGTTAAAGATAAAATTGATAAAAAAAGATGGGAAAAAATATATACCTAAAAAAGAGCAGGAAGTTAAAGAAATAGAAGAGATGCTTGATAACTATGCATACAAAGTAGTAGATATCGTAAAGAAAGAGATTAAAAGAAATCCATATCCCCCGTATACAACATCAACTCTTCAGCAGTCTGCTAATAATGTGCTTGGATTTAGTGCCAAGAAAACAATGACCGTAGCCCAGAAATTATATCAGGCTGGTTACATCACATATATGAGAACAGATTCTGTATATTTAGCACAAAAGGCAATTAAAGAGATAAGAGAGGTAATTGCTGATAAATATGGTAAGCAGTATCTACCAGAAAAAGAGAGATATTACAAAAATAAAGCTAAGAATGCACAAGAAGCACATGAGGCAATAAGACCTACAGACTTCTCATTTGATTCATCAAAACTTCCTTCTGATGAAGCTAGACTTTACAATTTAATATGGAAAAGAGCAGTATCTTCTCAGATGAATCCTGAAATTATTGAGGATTTAAATATATATTTTGAACCTGATGCAGGGCTTAAGTATAAGTTTACGTTTTTAGCTAAGGGACAAAAAATAATATTTGATGGATTTAGAGTAGTGTATGGTACAGCAAAAGAAGACGAAGCAATACAATATATTTCTAATATTAAATTAGGAGATATATTTAAAAAAGAGAGATTCTTGATTGAGCAGAAATTTACACAACCACCTGCAAGGTATACAGAAGCATCTCTTGTTAAGAAACTAGAGTCGCTTGGGATAGGAAGGCCATCTACATATGCAACTATAATTTCTACAATACTAGACAGAAAATATGTAGAGAGAGAAAGGAAATTCCTTTTTCCTACGGATATTGGCAGAGTAGTTGCTCACTTTCTTAAGGGGAATTTTACACAATTGGTTGATTATCAATATACAGCTAATGTAGAAGATAGTTTAGATGAGATTGCAAAAGGGAAGGAAAAGTACATTCCATTTTTAGATAGTCAGTATAAGCCTTTAATGGAGAATATACAAAAAGCAGAAAAAAATGTTAAAAAAGAAGACGTTGTTGTTCTTGGAGACTCTGATGAGAAATGTCCAATTTGTGGTGCTAAGATGGTAATAAAATTGGGCAAATATGGGAAATTTCTTAGCTGTTCAAGGTTTCCAGAATGTAAGGGAATGAAAGATATAAATGGTGAGGGTGAAGAACTTGATTTTAATAAATATCTTAAAGTTGAGAAGTGTCCAAAATGTGAATCAAAAATGATACTAAAGAATGGGAAATTTGGTAAATTTTGGGCTTGTGAGAATTACCCTGAATGTAAAACAACAATGCCTCTTCTTTTAAATGAAAAATGTCCTGAATGTGGAAGAAATCTTGTTGAGAAGAAGAGTAGGTGGGGAAAGACATTTAAAGGATGCAGTGGGTACCCTGAGTGTAAATATATTAAAAAAGAGTAATTTAAAGATTTTTTAATCTTTTTCCATTAATATTATTGAGTGCTACCGAGAGAGAAACTTCAAAAAAGGGGGGTATCAGTACTTTCTGATTTAGAACTTGTTGAAGTACTTGTTGGTAGCGGTGTCAGGGGGAGAGATTTTAAGCAGATATCAAGAGCCATAATGAATAGTATTCAGAAGAAAGTTAAGGATAATAAGTACTTGGATTTAAACGATCTGGTTAAGATAGAGGGAGTGGGTGATGTTGTTGCAATGAGAGTGCTGTGTGGTATTGAGCTTGGAAAGAGGATTTATGGTATTTTTGATAAAGAGAGCACAAGGATTACAAATTCTCAGGAGGCATATGAAATCCTTAAAGACATGAGTAGCTTAAAAAGAGAAAGGGTTGATATACTTTGTCTTAATTCGAGGTTTGAGTGTATTGCCAGAGAGAGTATTGCAATGGGTTCTCTTAACTGTGCGAATCTCTCTCCTAGAGAGGTTGTATATTCTGCTATAATTAACAATTCAGCTTTTGTTATTCTTGCACACAATCATCCTTCAGGAGATAGTACTCCAAGTAAAGAAGATGTTGATTTAACACAAAGTATTAACAAAGGGCTTGATATGGTAGGAGTTCAGCTTTTAGATCATATTGTTATAGGTAAAAATGACTGGAAAAGTGTAAATATTTAATTTAACTTGAAAAAGTATATATAAATATATATAATCAAACTCGTATTTAATTTATCTCATATATCTCTAATCTTTCCTGGATAGAGGATATCTACCCTTAGAGATATTAAAATAAAAGGAAAAATATATGGAAAAAGAAGAAAAGAAAGTCTCAAAAAAGGTTGAAACACCTAAAGCTAAGACTCAAAATAAAAGCTATAAAACAGAAATCCCAGATCTATTAACATTTCTTCAAGCAGGAGCTCATTTTGGGCATAAAAGCAGTTCATGGAGTCCTAAAATGAAGAAATATATATATGAAGTAAGAAATGGGGTTCATATTATTGATATTGTAAAGAGCAGAAAACTACTCTCTGATGCATTGGATAAACTGGGAAGTGTAGTAGATACAGGAAATGTTTTAATTGTAGGAACAAAAGGTCAAGCAGCTGGAGTTATTGAGAATATCGCAAAAGAGACAGGTGCTTTCTACATATCTAAAAGGTGGCCTGGTGGTCTTTTCACAAACTTTGATGTGATAAAAAAGAGTGTTCAAGAACTAGTAAAAATGGAAGAGAAATTAGCTTCAGGAGGAGAAGGATTAGTAAAAAAGGAAATTCTTTTAATGCAGAGAAATGTTGAAAGACTTAACAAGATATATGAAGGTATTAAGTTTATGGATGAGCTTCCTAAAGCTTTAATTGTAGTTGATAGTATGGTTGAAAAGAATGCTATTAGAGAAGCAAGAAAAGCAGGAATCCCAGTAATTGCCCTTGTTGATACAAACTGCGATCCTGACCTGGTAGATTATCCAATACCTGCAAATGATGATTCAATAAAGAGTATTACACTGTATGTAACTTTTTTTGGCAATATTATTAAACAGGGAAAGAAATCGGAAGCATTAATTTCTCTTAGAAAAAATCATACTGCAAACCTTGAAAATCTTAGACTACGATATGAACAAGAGAAAGAAAGACAAGAAAAAATGGAAGAAGATGAAAAACTTAGAATGAAAGCAATGAGAGAAGGTAAGCTCACTACTCAAACCACAGGTGTTGTAAGAGTCTTAAAAAAGGAAAAAAACATTGAAGAAGATTTCGCCGCCGCAGAAGCTGTTAAGGCAGAAGTTTCTTCAAAGAAAATTGAAGATCTTGGTTTATCTGCAAGAGTAGAAAAAGCATTAAAAGAAGCCGGAATTAATACCGTGGATGATATAGTAGGAAAAGAAAAGGAGCAGCTATTATCAATTAAAGGTATTGGTGAAAAAGCAGTAGAAGAGATACTAAAAGCAATAAAATAATTTTGTTAGGAGATACTATTATGGGTATATCAATAGAAGACATAAAAACATTAAGAGCTAAGACATCTGCAGGGATAGGTCTTTGTAAAGAAGCACTAACTCAGAGTAATGGTGATATGCAGAAGGCAATAGAATATATAAATCAAAGAAGCGATGTTATTAGCAGACTTCATAATTTAACAGGAGCTAAAATTGGTCACTGTAAAATAGCTTTTGAGGAAAGTGGTAAAGATTTTGAGAAAGCTGTTGCATTAATAAAAGAAAGAGGGTGGGATGAATCTGCTGAGATGGAGGAGAATACAGTTGGGGAAGGATTAATAGAATATTACGTACATGGTAAGGAGCAGAAACTTGTCTCTCTTGTAGAAGTTACTTGTAAGACTGATTTTGTAGCAAGAAATGATGAGTTTAGAGCATTTGCTCATGAGATTGCTTTACAGGTGGCTGCAATGAAACCAGAATATGTTTCTAAAGAAGATATTCCTCCTGAAAGAATAGAAGAATTAAAGGAATTATTTAAAAAAGAAGCAGAGAGTGAAGGGAAACCTGCACAAATTATGGAAAAGATTATAGGGGGAAAGATGTCAAAATACTATGAAGAGAAATGTCTTTTACAGCAGAAATGGTTTAAAGATGAATCTAAAACAATTCAAAATCTTTTAGATGATGCTATTTCTAAGTTTGGGGAAGCTATTACAATAAGAAGGTTTTTAGTGTGGGAATTTGGGAAATAAGAATTTATTATAAGTATAAAACCACAGAGACCTATTGTGATTTTGTCTGTTTTTACTATTATCTATATATAACTTTTTAATAAAGACATATGGATATTGAA
>ERZ1026792.394-NODE-394-length-38254-cov-3.546752_pt1 | contig 38254 bp, 33 predicted proteins | sample MGYA00520884_ERZ1026792 | MGnify/ENA primary metagenome ERZ1026792 (study PRJEB33270, sample SAMEA104284473) | anaerobic digester metagenome | biome: Anaerobic digester microbiome; feature: mesophilic sludge digester; material: Anaerobic digester biomass | place... | reverse complement strand
TGAGATCCGGGTTCTGCGCCATGAGCTGCAGGAGCTCCGAGCGCTTGATCTCGCCTCCGGAGAATCCCGCGTTGATGTCGCGGTCGAGGAACTCGCCCATGTTGACCTGTGTGGCCAGGGCCTCCACGTCGCTGCCCTTGTCTGCTGCACAAATCGCGACCATATCGCGGGTCTTGAGCCCGTGGATGGTGGGCGGCCGCTGATACGACATGCCCATGCCGAGCTGCGCCCGCTCGTGCACCGGCATGTGGGTGATATCCTCCCCTTTGAAGGTGATTTTCCCCGCGGTCACCCGGTATTGGGGATAGCCCATGAGGGTCATGAGCAGAGAGGTCTTTCCGGACCCGTTGGGGCCGAACAGGATGTGCACCTCCCCCTCTCCGATCTCCATGTCCACCCCGCGGAGAATCTCTTTGTTTCCCAGTGTCACCTGAAGACCTTCAACCTTGAGCATGGTTCACTCCTTCGCTGTCGCCCCTTGAGCCTCGTACGGATCGAAGGGATCTTGATACCTTACTAGGGTTCATCATGCACAAGTCAAGAGACGGTAGGGAAAAGGACTTGCCTCTCGCTTGCTCCGGGAAGGCGGGTCGGCTCTTACAGCTGATTTTGCAGAATTCTTGCAGAGGATCTCGTGAAGGGAGGTCCGGCCCCTCTCCTCCGGGCGCGCTTCAGCGCCTCCGATGCGCCTTTGGTGGAGCTAAAGCCGGGGCGGTATCTCCTGCATCCATGGCCGTGGTTCACAATTGTAAGATCCCGCCCCTTTCCAAGGAAGATCTACTTCCCGCAGCATTTTTTGTACTTGAGCCCGCTTCCGCAGGGGCAGGGGTCGTTTCTTCCGGGTTTTTCCTCAGGGCGCATGCCGGGAAGGGGTGTCCTGAGGGCATACGTACCGCTGGCGCCGCCTCCGGTACCGCAGCGGGCCGCTCCTCCCGGCAGACCTTTTTCCGCCGTCTCCCGGCGGCGCTGCAGGGATTTTCGTACGAGCTCCTCCATCTTCTCCCCGGCATGGTCGAGAAAGATCATGGTCCCTTCGCAGAGGTGGTTCATCCTCTCCCGGCCGCCGGTGTGTATCCGGTCCTTCGGGCACCCTCCGTTGCAGCAGGCCAGGTATACACATTCCCGGCACAGGGCGGGCAGGTCGGCCTTGCATTCCCCGAACTCTCGCCGGCGGGCGCTGTCGAACATTCGGGACAGGCTTTCAGTCATGATATCGCCCAGACGCCACTGCGGCGTCACGAAAAAGTCGCAGGCATACACCCCGCCGTTGTGCTCCACCACCACATAGTCCCCGCAGGTGCGGGCCAAGGTGCACAGGAGCGGCTGCATGCCGGCGAAGGAGAAGAGGAGCGACTCGAACAGACGGATGGATGTCGTAGACAGCCCGTTTTTGAAATCGCCGATCCACAGGTCGAAGAGCGTGCACAGAAATCTGCCGTAATCCTCCGAGCCCGTGGAGAACGGGGCCGGGGTTCCCCCGCGGCCGCCGATCGTTTCCACGCACGGGGTGAACTGCATGTGCGTAAGCCCCAAATCTTTGAACGAGCCGTAGATCTCCTCGGCAAACCGCACCGAGTAGTCGTTGACCACGGCAAGGGCGTTCACCTCCACACCGCTGTCCAGGAGCAGCTTTGCCCGGTCGGCAACCCCGGCCCGGGTGCCGCGTCCATTGCGGTCTCTGCGGTAGCGGTCGTGGACATGGGCCGGCCCGTCGATGGACAGTCCCACGAGAAACCGGTATTTCCTGAGAAAGGCAGCCCACTTTTTGTCGAGCAGGAGGCCGTTGGTCTGAAAGGCGTTGCCCACCGTCAACCCGCCTCCATAGCGCTGTTGGAGGTCGACCGCATGCTGAAAGAACTCCAGCCCCATCAGTGTAGGCTCGCCTCCCTGCCAGGTGAATATCGCCTCGGAGCCGGCCTGGCCCAGGAACTGCCGAATCATCTCCGTCAGCACCTCCCCGCTCATCCGGTGCTTCGGGGAATCGCCGAACAGGTCCTTCTTTCCGGAATAGAAGCAGTATGTGCAGGCCATGTTGCAATCCGGGCCGGCCGGCTTGATGAGAATGCTGGTGAGCTCTCTTTGCTGCATGCGGGAAATGGGGGTGGAAAGCGGCCTCAATGGAAGATCGCCTTGTATCCCTCCTGGTAGATATAAAACCAGTGAACGCCGACGCCCCAGATCAGGATCACGTAGAGTGCAGCAAGCGCAAAGACCACGGCGGCGATCGGGACCGGGGTGACGACAGCCCCCGCCCTGCCGCGCTTTTTCAGCCGTCGGCGGTGGATCATCTCTCCGAGCCCCATGAACCCGATGTTCGCCGCAATCGCGAGCAGCAGAGAGGAGCTCAGCCCGTAGTAGAGGGACTCGCCCCAGGAAAAGAACTCGCTCACACGCACCACTTCTTTGAGGATCCAGGCAAGCGGGGTGATCATGGATGCGGCGAAGGCCTCCGCGACACTCGCGCCCCTTGAGCGGCATACGGGATAAACGACGATCGCGCCGCATCCGATGGCCAGAAACGCCGCAGGGCCGAAGATGAACGCAGCCGCTTTCTGAACATAGGGCAGGTTGAGCTGCCAGAAGTTCTTATACAGCGCAAGAGACACCGCAGCCACCACCAGGAGCACGAACGCCGGGATGAACATCCGCCGGGCCAGGCCCTGCCGCCCGTACCCATATGTTCTTGCCATCATGACCCCCTCCTTTGCGCGAGCCTGTCCATCAGGGCGGAGAGCTCGGGCAGGAGGGCGTTGCCCTCAGGAGTGCCGAAGAGGTTGTTCATCTCTTTCGGATCGTTGGCAAGGTCGAAGATCTCGCTCTTCCGTCTCCCCTGGTAGCGGATGTACTTGTACCGGTCCGTGCGCACCGCGAGGTGCTCGGGCACGTTGTATGGGAAGTCCTTGAAGTATTCGTACAGAAACGCCTCACGGCCTCTCACCGACCGGTCCCTGAGCACCGGAACAAGGCTCGACCCCTCCATGCTCCCGGGTATGGGCAGCCCAGCCATGTCGAGCAGGGTCGGGGCCAGGTCTATGTTGAGCGCCATCTGGTCCGCTGCAACACCCGGATCGGCCGTCATTGGCGGGTAGCGGACGATCAGCGGGAACCGGATCGCCTCTTCATAGGGCCAGCGCTTGTCCACCAGGCGGTGCTCCCCCCAGAAGAACCCGTTGTCTCCGGCATAGACGACCACGGTGTCGTCCAGAATCCCCATTGCCTCCAGGAAATCCAGGAGTCTCCCGACCTCCCGGTCCGTAGCGGTGATTGTCCTGCAGTAGTTGCGGTAGTGATACTCAAGGGGCCCCACCACGCCGGTGACGACCTGGCCGTCCACTATGGAGATCATGGAATCGGCCTCGGGCGGGAGCCTGAGATCCACCCCGTCATAGAGGTCTTTCAGGTCCGGAGGGGGCAGAAACTGGTGGTGGACCGCCTTGTGGGAGAGATACAGGCAGAACGGGTTTTCACGCCTGCCGTCGATGAACTCCAGCGCGCGGTCGGTGAGCTCCTCGGTGATGTAGGGCTTGCGCGACGGCTCTTCTCTTCCGTCCACGATCAGGGGGCAGTCGAAGTACCTGCCTTGGCCCTCCTGGACCGTGAAAGTGATGAACCGGTCGACCCCCCTCAAAGAGGGCAGGCGTCCCGGCATGTGCCACTTGCCGATGAACGCGGTGTCGTAGCCCGCGCTTTTGAAGTGCTCCAGGAACGTGACGTTGGAGTCCGACCAGGGGGTCAGATTGTTCTTCACGCCGTGGGTGTGCGCGTACTGGCCGGTGAGAAAGCTCGCCCGCGACGGACTGCACAGGGAGGTGGTGACAAAGGCGTTGTTGAACCTCACGCCCTCGCGGGCCAGGCGGTCCAGGTGCGGGGTCTGCACAAAGGGATGGTTCATGTTGCTCATGGCGTCCCAGCGGTGATCGTCCGTGAGGATGAAGACGACATTGGGCCTTTTTGCGCCCTGGAGAGAGCCCAGGGAAAGACTCGGAGCAAGCGTGCAGGCCGCAAGGGTTCCTCCGATGAGCTTCAGGGCCCTGCGCCGGGTGACCGTCCTTCCCGATGAAACACTTCCGCCGCGAGGAAACCTCCTGCTCATAGAGCCCCTCTCAGTAAAAGTATTTTTCAGCAAAAATCCCGGATACCTCATACATGGAAGAAATATCCAGGCAAGTCAATGTCAAATGCACATCCTTCTCGGCATACCTGTCAGGCTCCATGCACACAGGCCGGGCTCTTCTTTTCGGCTGTGAGTCTCGGCATACGGGCAAGCAGCGGCCACGGCGTTTTTCTCCACGGATGGAGAAGTTCGTCTCGATCTTTATATAAAACTATATGATTTTTCCGGCTGAGCAGTGCTCCCGCTCCAGGGCGTTCTTCTCCTTGCCGGCCTGCGGGTGAGTAGACATGAGTCAGGCGGCGCGGTCATACCGGACGGCTTTCTTCGATGAGAAGAGAGGCTGTCATTCAGAGCTGCAGCGATTCTGTCGTGATCAGGGGGCACGATAAACCCTATGAAAGAGCCGAAGATGATCGAGCTGGCGCTTCAGGGTGGAGGGTCACACGGTGCGTTCACGTGGGGGGTGTTGGATCGGCTTCTCGAGGACGACCGGATTCTGATAGAGGGCATCAGCGGCACGAGCGCAGGGGCCATGAATGCCGTGGTGGTGGCCGACGGGCTCGACCGCGGTGGCAAGGAGGGTGCGCGCGAGGCATTGACGAGGTTCTGGACTGGTGTGAGCGAGGCCGGGAGGTTCTCTCCTTTTCAGCGCACTCCGCTGGACCGTTTGCAGGGCCGATGGACGCTGGACAACTCGCCTGGGTATATATTCTTTGATCTGTTATCGCGGATGGTGTCCCCCTACCAGATCAACCCCATGAACATAAACCCGCTTCGAGATCTCATTGCCGAGCTGGTGGATTTCGAGCATGTCCGTCATGCCGAGGGCATCAAGCTGTTCGTGGCGGCCACGAACGTTCGCACCGGCAAGCAGAAGATATTTCGCAGGGAGGAGATGACGGCGGACATGGTCATGGCATCGGCCTGTCTGCCCACCATTTTTCAGGCTGTGGAGATTGACGGGGAGGCGTACTGGGACGGGGGTTACATGGGCAACCCCGCCCTGTTTCCATTGGTGGAGGAATGCAGGGCGAGGGATCTGGTGATCGTGCAGATAAACCCCATCGTCCGTCAGCGGATCCCCCGCAAGGCTGCTGATATCATGAACCGTCTCAACGAGATCACCTTCAATACGAGCCTCATCAAGGAGATCCGTTCTCTGTCGCTATTGAAGAAGCTCATCGAGGTGGGCGATCTGGAAGAAGAGAGTTACAAAGACGCGCTTTTCCACCGCATCAATGCGGATGTCGAGCTGGAGCCCCTGGGGGTGTCCAGCAAGGTCAATGTGGAATGGGCGTTTCTGAAGCACCTGCATGATGTGGGGTACCGCATTACGGAAGCCTGACTCAAAGAGAACTTCAAACATCTGGGGAAGCGCTCCACCCTCGATGTCGAATCGGCGTATCTCCACTGAATCGATCGAAAGGAAGTAGGCCCGTGGCCGATACCAATTCTCCAGAATACGGACAGCAGGGCATGCGCAATGAAAAGGTCTTGGAGCGTCTGTCCACTGTCCTTCTCGTCCTCGCCACCATGACTTCCACCTGGAGTGCGTATCAGGCAACGCGCTGGAGCGGAGTGCAGACCGTCGGCTTCAGCGAATCAACGATCATGCGCGCCGAGGCTGCCAGGAGAACGAACATCGAAACCCAGCTCGTGAGTATCGACGTCGGTCTGTTCGTGCAGTATTACGAAGCCGTCAGCAAAAACGATAAACCGTTTGCGGATTTTCTCTTCCAGCGGTTCCGGCCTGAATTGAAGGCCGCCACCGAGGCATGGCTCAAGTCGGACCCGATGAACAATCCGAACGCCCCCCTGTCTCCGTTCGTAATGGAGGAGTACTCCGTCGAGGGATCGAATGAAACGCTCGCACTCATCGAGCGGGCGGAAAAGACGTTCGAGACGGCCAGGAATGCGAAACAAAGCATGGAAGAATATATCTTTCTCGCCGTACTCTTTGAGCTGGTGCTGTTTTTCTCCAGTACATCCATGAAATTCAAAACATACAGCTTGAAAGCGCTCATGCTTTCCCTGTCGGCAGCGGTCTACGCGGTCGGGCTCGTTCTTCTCGTCGCGGTTTCCTGGCAGTGATCTTTCAGAAAAATGGAACGGGGACAATCCCCTGGAAGCGCTTTTTGCCCGTTTTTTGCGGGGTCGCCATCAAGAACAGTTGAACGTTGATGACCGGCTCATGCCCGATGAGCCGTCACACCCCTCAGGTGCCGCCGTACCCCACCCGAATCTTTCCATTCTCTACGATGACCGGAACCCGGCGGTCGCCGCCGGTGAGCGAGAGCATCTCCTGGAGCTTGGACGCGTCTTTTTTCACATCCACGTACTCCGCGTTCCGATAGGCCGACCTGGCCTGATCGGTATAGGGTCAACCCGTCTTTCCGAAGATAACGATCCTCTCAGGCATGATGTTCCTCCGCTAGGGTATTCTGTTTATGCATATAACATACAAAGTATATGATAGAGAGTTATTCAAATCAATGGAGCCGGCCGCTGATTCTCTCATCTCCGGCGCTTCTTCATCTCCTCGTCCTGCCTGCCTGCCACGATAAGGGACATGAGATCCTGGATGTTCTGCGGCAGCACGGAAATGTTCTTCCCTGTGGACAGGGCGTAGTAGTACACCTGAGCTGATTTCTCCAGGGTTTCGGCGTTCCGCCTGGCGTTTGCCGGGTCAGCTCCCAGGCAGAGGGCGCCGTGGTTCTGGAGGATGTAGCAGTTGCAGCGGTTGTCCAGCTTCGACACGACGTTGTTCACGAGTTCCGGGCTTCCCGACAGGGCGTACGGCACGATCTCCACCTTCGGGCCGATGGCGCTCGCCGCCTCGTCGAACAGTGCGGGTATGGGCTCGCTGATCACTGAGAAAACGCTTGCGAAGATCTGGTGTGTATGCACTATGGCGCCCGCGTCCTTGCGGTTCCTGTAGACCGCGAGATGCATGGCCGTTTCCATAGAGGGTTTCAGCCCGTTATCTTCCAGCTGCTTCAGATTGAAATCCACGATGCATATATCGTCAGGGGTCATAGAGGCATACTCGCGCTGTGAGGGCGTGACGGCAATAGCCTTCCCGCCGGGGACGAGCATGGAGACGTTCCCTCCGGTTCCCTGGACAAAGCCCCGCTCGACCAGGGCCTTCATGCATTCCAGCACCTGCCGTTTGTATGATTTGAATTTTCCCATAGCATGTTCCTCCTCACTTCCAGATTCTCCTGTCGACAATGGACGGCGCGCCGGCCTCCAGAGATCCTGGAGAAACGGGCTCGACCGCATCGATCTTCACGGTGCAGATCTCGCGGAATGCCGCTTCGAAACGTCCAATGAGATCATGGAGAGCATCATCCGATCGGTCGGTCTCCAGCTTGACCAAGAGATGATCTTTGTGTCCCGACCGGGTGACGACGAGCTGAAATCGCACATCGCCGAAAAGCCCGGCGAGCCTCTTCAGCTGGCTCGGCGCCACGAACATGCCCCTGACCTTGACCGCATCACCCAGGCGCCCGGCGATCCCGTTGAGCATCCGGGATGCTCTTCCGCACGGACAGGACTCTTCTCTGATGCTGGAAAGATCTCCTGTTCCGAAACGGAAAAGGAAGAAGACCGAATTGAGTCTGGTCACCACCACCTCGCCGAGCGCTCCAGGCGGGAGGTTCTCTCCGGTCTCGGGATCCACGATCTCTACCACGACCTCTTCGCAGAGGTGCCAGCCGTCTTTCTCGCAGCACTCGTACGCGATGTCCCCCACCTCGGTGGCTCCGTACATCTGATAGGAGTCGATCCCGAATTCTTCCTGGAAGCGTTTCCTCATGGAGGGCTGAAGCGGTTCCGCTCCGAAGCTCGCCCGTTTGAGAGAAAAGTCCCGGGCGAAATCGTGCCCCATCTCGGAGGCCTTGTCGATGATGGACATGAGGAAGCTCGGTGTTCCGGTATATCCCGTTACCTTCAGGTCCCGAATGAGCTGCACCTGCTGCTGGGCGCCTGACGTACCCGAGGGCACCACTGTTGCCCCCACGCGTCTCAGGCCCCCGTGAAAAGTCAGACCGGCTGCAACCATATGGTACGAAAAGGCGTTGAGCACGACATCCCCTTTCCGGAAGCCCGCAGCCCAGTACGCCCGTGCCCACAGGGGGTCGTCCGGGCTCAGATGCGGCTCGTACACGGGGCCGGGAGAGGTGAATATCCGGTCGATATCCGCATCGGGATCGCAGAATCCGCCAAAGGGAGGGTCCTGCATCTGAAGCTCGATGAGATCGCTGCGGGAAATGACGGGCAGCTTGCGGAGATCGGCGACGGTGCGGATGTCGCCGGGCGTGATTCCCCGTTCGCCGAATATCTTCTTTACCATCCGGGAGCGCTCGAACCCCATGGCCGCCATGGCGGCGATCCTGCGGTCGAAATAATCGGCGCGGGCTTTACCGGTCAGGGTTTCCTTTTCATCGAAATACTCGCTCATGAAATCCTCCTCTTTAAAAAACAAAGCCTACAGCCACCGCTTGCGCCTTCTGTAGGACTTGATATCCTTATACATCCTGGTCTTGCCGCCTGCGCCCACCCCCAGGTAGAATTCCTTGACATCCGGGTTTTCCCTCAAGGCGTGCGCCTCGCCCTCCATGACGATCTTCCCGTTTTCCATGACATAGCCGTAGTGCGCTATCGTAAGCGCCATGTTTGCATTCTGCTCCACCAGGATGATGGTGGTCCCCTGCTCTTTGTTGATCCGTCTGATGATCCTGAAGATTTCCTTCACGACCAGCGGGGCCAGGCCGAGCGAGGGCTCGTCCAGGAGCAGAAGCCTGGGGCGGGCCATGAGGGCGCGGCCCATCACGAGCATCTGGAGCTCGCCGCCGCTGCAGTATCCGGCCAGGGATTTCCTGCGCTTGGTGAGCGCCGGGAAGTAGTCGTAGACCATGTCCAGGTCCTGCCGGAAGGGTTTCGTCCACCGGGTGGCGGTTCCCACCTTCAGATTTTCCTCGATGGTGAGGTATTTGAACGGCTGCCTTCCCTCCAGCACCTGGATGATTCCCCTGCGGGTGATCTCTTCCGGAGAGGAGTTCTGGATGGGAGAGCCGTCATAGAACACAGATCCGTCCGTCACCTTTCCGTTCTCCGGCTTCAGGAGGCCGGATATGGCCTTGAGCGTGGTGGTCTTCCCCGCGCCGTTGCCGCCGAGCAGCGAGACAATCCGGTGCTTTTCCACGGAAAGGGAGACGCCTTTGAGCACCTGGATGACATCCGAGTACACCACGCTGATGTTGTTGAGCTGCAGAAGGATGTTCTCGTCCATACGCACCTCTCTAGTAGGAAAACGGCCAGAGCCGGAAATTCGAGCGCACGATCCGCCAGACCTCGGCGAGACCTTTGGGCTCGAAGAGTATGAAGAGCACGATCGCAAGGCCGAAGGCGAGCTCCCTGAAAGCGGCCAGGTTGAGTCCGAATCCCGCGGACAGCCCTATGTTCATGAACATGTCCGTGAACCAGCGCAGGATTTCGTTGAGCCCTGTGATGAACACGGCCCCGAAGATCGCGCCCGGTATGCTGCCGAGCCCTCCGATGATCACCATGGCGATGTACTCCACGGACAGGCTCAGGGTGAAGGGCTCTGAGGTGATGCTGATCATGTAGAATGCCCAGATGGCGCCCGCGAAGCCCGCATAAAACGAGCTGATGCCGAAAGAGAGGAGCTTGTAGGGGAAGATGGGAATGCCCATGCCCTCGGCTGCCCGGTCATTGTCGCGGATGGCGATGAAAGCCCTGCCGTAGCGGGTGCGCATGATGTTCTTCGTCATCCAGGTGATGAGCGCCAGGCAGGTGAAGATCACGTAGAAAAACGGCCTGTCGCCCTCGATGGCGAGGCCGAAGATCGCGGCTTGGGGCAGGACGATGCCCATGGTCCCCTGGGTCAGCGACTCCCAGTGGATGAGAATGTACTCGATGATGAACTGGCCTGCAAGGGTGGCGATGGTGAGATAGAGCCCCTTGAGCCTTCCCGACGGAATGCCGAAAATCATGCCGGCAAAGGCCGCCACGAGCCCCGCCGCAGGTACGCAGACCAAGAAGGGCAACCCGAGCCGGGTGGCGAGGATGGCGGCGGCATACGCCCCCACCCCGAAGAACGCCCCGTGACCGAGCGAGATGAGCCCGGTGTAGCCGATCAGGATGTTGAGCCCCAGAGCCGCGATGGCGGCGATGCCGATCATGTTGCAGACATAGAGAAAGTACGGGCTGCTGATAAAGGGGAGCACCCCGAAGAGCAGGACGAGGCCGGCCAGGAGGCAGAATCTCCCGAAGTCGGTCTCGAAGACGGTGAGCTCCTCGGCGTATGACTCCTTGTAGTTGCCGCAGGGATGGAATCTGAGCCTTCGCATCGTCTCCCCCTATACCCGTTCGATCTCCACGAGCCCGAAAAGCCCGTAGGGTTTGATGAGCAGGATGATCACCAGAACGATATACGGCACCACGTCCCGCAGTGAGGGTGAGACGTACCCGCAGGTGAAGGTCTCGAGCAGCCCGATGATGATGCCGCCGATGATGGCGCCCCCGATGCTGTCGAGGCCGCCCAGGATTACCACGGGAAAAACCTTGAGCCCGATTGCGCTGATCTCGTGCACGTTGATGCCGTTGATGATCCCGAGCACGATCCCGCTCATGCCCGCCACCATGGCCGCGATCGCCCATGACAGGGCGAAGACCTTCTTGACATGGACGCCGAGCGACAGGGCGGCGGTCTGGTTGTCGGCGACCGACCGCATGAAGATTCCCTGAGGGGAATACTTGAAGAAGAGGCCGAAGAGGACGAGAAACATGATGCCGATGAACGACGATGCCACATAGACCGGCGGGATGAAGACCGAGCCGAACTGGACCGAGAGCCCCTCGGGCAGGAACTCCGGGTAGGTGTGGAGATTGCCGCCGAAGAAGAAGAGCAGCAGGCCCTTGAAGATGGAGGCCAGCCCCACGGTGAGCATAATGACGAAGATCAGCGACTCACCGATGAGCGGACGCAGAAAGACGCGCTCCACTACAAACCCGAGGACAAAGCTTCCCGCCAGGGTGATGAGAAAAGCCAGATAGATGGGCAGTCCCGCCCAGGCGGTGAGCACCAGGAAGAGAAAGGCGCCTATGGCCAGGAGCTCTCCGTGCGCGAAGTTCAGGACGCTCGACGACTTAAAGATCATCACGAATCCCATTGCCGAGAGCCCGTAGAGCAGCCCGATGCTGAGCCCGTTTACCAGAAGCTGTATAAAGAAATCCATCTCACACCCCTCATCTTCTCATTCAACAGAAATGATCCGGGCCGTGGTCTGTATCATGCCCACCTGCCCGTCACGGTATCGCACCTTTCCCTGAACCTCGATCTCGTCCTTGCCCCCGTACATGGCCTCGATCATGGGGAGGTACAATCCGTACACGAACCTCCTCCTGACCTTTCCCGTGCGGGTGAGCTCCTCATCGTCGGCATCCAGGAGCTTATAGAGGAGGATGAACTTCCTGATCCTCATCGGCGGAGGGAGCTGGGCGTTGACCTCCTGCACCTCCTCGAATATGAGCCGCTCCACCCGGGGCTGCTGGGAGAGATCGGTATAGGTGGTATAGGGAATCATGCGCTCCTCGGCCCAGTTTCCGACGTTTCCCATGTCGATGTTGATGAGCGCCGTGATAAAGGGTCGGCCTTCGCCGAAGATGACCGCTTCCTTGATGAACAGGGAAAACTTGAGCCTGGTCTCGATGAAATCCGGCGAGAAGGCGTTGCCGTGCTTGTCCCTGATGATGTCCTGCTTGCGCCCGATGATGATGAGGTGCCCGTCGTCATCGAGGTACCCGGCATCGCCGGTGCGGAGCCAGCCCTGTTCGAAGGCCGCTTCGGTCGCCTCGAAGTCGTCGTGGTATCCGGCGAAAACCGTGTCGCTCGACACCAGCACCTCCTGGTCCTCGGATATCCTCACCTGCGTGCCCGGCAGCGGCTTGCCCACGGTCTCGAGCTTGACCTCGTCGTCGGGCTGTATCTGAAAGATGCCGCATGTCTCGGTGAGCCCGTAGCACTGCTTGAGGTTCAGACCCACAGACCGGAAGAACCGGATGACGTCCGGGCTGATGGGATGCCCTCCGGTGTAGGCGCTGATGAACCGGGAGCAGCCTACCCGGTCGAGCAGGGGTTTGAATACGGCGAAAGACGCCAGGAGATTGAGCGCCCGGAGCACCGCCGGCACCGGCCTTCTTTCTGCTTCATACCGGATAACGGCGGAGCCGATCTTTTCCGCCAGGGAAAAGAAGGCGCGGTTGACGAACCCGGCGTCGTCGATCTTCACCCTGATTTTCGAAGCCAGGTCTTCCCAGAATCGCGACGACGTGATGAGGATCGATGGGCCGATCTCGCGGAAATCCTGCTGGACGGTCTCGGGGGTCTCGGGAAAGTTCATCGTCATGCCGCCTGCCAGGGTCACCCCGACCCCCCACATCTGATCCACGATCCAGGCAGGAGGGCTCATGGACATCCAGTCGGAGCCTACCCCGATGGGCACTGTCATGAGCCACTGCCGCGCCATCGAGGTGAAATTTCGATGGGTGAGCATGGCGAGCTTGGAGACCCCGGTGGTGCCGGAGGTCATGATCATCAGCGCCGTCTCGTCGGCCCTGCCTTTCCCCAGCTCCTGCTCGAAGAGGCCGGGATGCTCCCGTTCGCGCCGTTGCCCGAGCTCCAGAAGCTCCCGGAAGCTCATGAGCAGAGTATTGTCCCGGTACGAGCCCATACCCGTGGGGTCGACGTAGACGATGGTTTTTACAAAGGGAAGCTTGTCTTTCTGGTCCAGGAGCTTGTCCACCTGTTCCTGGTCTTGTGCAATCACCAGAGGCGTGCGGATCCGCACCAGCGCCTGGATGAGCTCGCTGGCGACAGCCGAGGTGAAGAGATTCAGGGTAACCGCTCCCAGGGCCTGGGCGCCTAGCTCGCTGAACAGCCACTCGGGATGGTTGTCCATGATGATGGCCGCGATATCGTTTCGCTTCAGACCCAGTGCCTTCAAGGCGAGCGAGACATGCCTGACATGGGAGAGATACTCTTTCCATGTATACCTCTGCCAGATCCCATAGGCCTTTTCCCGGATGGCCACGTGGCGGTCTCCGAGATATTCCGCCTGCACGGCCAGAACCTGCGGGAGGGTGAGATTCACAAGGGCTTTCAGACGCCCGGCGTCGATCTGCTGTGTTTTATTCATTGCCGGCATCTGCTGCTCCTGATCTCCCGCAGTCGCGATCCGGACCCAGGTCCATGGATTCTCCGAGATACGCCCGGATCACATCGGGGTGGTTCTGGATCTCCTCGGGCAGTCCTTCGGCGAGCTTCTCCCCGAAGTTCAGAACCACGACCCGCTTGGATATGCTCATCACGATGGACATATCGTGCTCCACCAGGATCATGGTCTGGCCCCATGCCCCGTTGAGCTCCAGGAGAAAACGCACCATGTCTTCCTTTTCTTCCAGCGTCATGCCCGCGAACGGCTCGTCCAGCACCAGGAGCCTGGGCTCGAGCGCAAGCGCCCTTCCCAGCTCCACGCGCTTGCGCATGCCGTAGGGCAGCGAGCCTACGAGCTCTCTGCGGATGGACTGGATCTCGAGGAAATCGATGATCTCCTCCAGTATCCGGTGATGGCGGATTTCCTCTCGTCTGGCCGCAGGCGCGAACAGCACGGCCGGGCCGAAACCGTACCGGCAGTGGATATGCCGGGCCAGAAGCAGGTTGTCGAGCACGCTCATGCCCGGAAAGAGCTCGATGTTCTGAAACGTCCTGCCGATCCCGATGCGCGTGAGCTCGTGGGGAGGAAGCTTCGTGACGTTTCTGCCGTCGAAGATGATGTCTCCGGACGTCGGCCGGTAGAAACCGGTGATGCAGTTCATGAGGCTCGTCTTGCCGGCGCCGTTCGGGCCGATCACGGCTACGAGCTCTCCTGCGGCAACCGCAAGCGACACGTCGCTCAACGCGCGGATCCCGCCGAAGCTCAAGGAAAGACGGCTCACCGTGAGATCGGCGCGCCGCGCTTTCATGTTCTCTGCGCTGAAGATGCTCGGTTGTCCCCGAAAAGCCCTCATATGAATGCACCTCTACTTGAGAATCCGGATCTTCTCCTTGCCGGGGGTGAAGAAATTGGTCAGCGGAACATAGGTGCCGTCTTCATTCACCTGCACGATCCGCGCGGTGAACGAGGCGCCGTGGTCGTCTTGCGAGTAGGTGACGCTGGGAACGAGTCCTCCGAAGTCCTCGCCGGCGAACGACTCCAGGGCCTTGTTGACGCTCGCGGGGGTGATCTTTCCGGTCTTCTCGTGGGCGCGGATGAATGCGCGCTCCATGATCATGGCGACCACCACGCCTTCCCAGTATGCGGTGTCGAAAGAATCGACCGTCCCGTATCTCTCCCACAGATCGGTGAGGATCTTCACCCCGGGCGTCCCGTCAACAGGCAGACCGCCGGGGAACTGCATTTTGAGACGGTCCCTGATGAGGCCCTTGCCCATTTTGAAGAAGTCGGGGTCGGTTGAGGTCCAGGTGCCGAGGAACAGAGGATCGTAGCCGAGACGGTCCGCGCTCTTGAAGGCCGATATGATGGCTGCGGGCAGCAGCTGCATGAAGACGTACTCCGCCCCTTTTTCCTTGAGTCTCAGCATCTCGGTGGTGACGTCCACGGTCTTGGGGGGGAACTCTTCAATGGCCACGATATCGACGTTCACCTCTTTGGCGTACTCGACGCTCGGCTTGTGGATGGAGCGCCCGTAGGCATTGTTGTAGGTGAGCAGGCCGACCTTCGGGGGCTCGCCGCCCTTGTGGACCGCTTTCACATAGTCCAGGATCGCGTAACAGTCGAGCCGGTAGCTGCCGAAGGGCAGATACATGAAGTCGATAGGCGGTTCGAGGATTTCCCACGCCGTGGAATAGTTGATGGCGGGGATCCCGTAGCGTTTGATGATGGGCTTGGCGTTCATCCCCTCACCGGCGCTCCAGGTGGCGATCATGTCCACCTTGTCCTGCTGGGCGAATTTCCTCACGGCCGAGACCGCCTCGGGAACCTTGTATGCGGTGTCCACGAGGATCAGCTCCAGCTGACGTCCCGCCACGCCGCCTTTTATCTCATTGACATACCTGAAGTAGTCCTGGTGGCCTTTCGCATGATACTGCCCCCACGTCGATGCCGGACCCGTCAGGTTCATCGCCGCCCCTACCTTGATGTTCGCCGCAGGCGCCGCTGACAAAGCGGACCCGCAGAGAACCCCGATACCCACCACTGAAACCGTCAGAAACCGCAAGGCCTTCATCATACCATGGTCCCCCTTTATGCTGGGTTGCTTGTGCACATGCGCCGGGCGCTGTGCATAAAAAAAGGCCGCGGGTAGATCCATCGGGTCTACCCGCGGCCTTTTTTGACTAGCTCTTCTGCTCAGTGAAAAAAAGCTTCAGCAGGTAGACCTAATCAAAAAAGAAAAAGAAGCTGGAGCTGTTCGTCAAAGAAACAATACGCATCATAGAAACTGAGCTTTAAAGAAAAAAGGGGAGGTAAGTCAAGTAAAAAGTAAATGCGTTATCATACCGGTATAAGACAGATGAGGGCGATGCGTTCTCATGTGATTGATATTCCTCGAGAACATTTCGTTTTATGGAGGCGCCCCCATGGCGCTGCGTGTCTGGGGACCTCTTTCGGTTTGCTCCAGGCGACTGGTTCGCGGAGAAAGAAAAAAATTCATGCATCAGGGGAAAAAGTTTGCTGTTTCATGCCCAGAAACAGGGAACGGATTTTTCAATACAGTACAATTCCCGGGTGTTATGTTTTGCATGTATATTGCATCTCGTGAATGTATATTCATTGCCTGCACATGTGCTGAAAAAATTTTATATGAGGTGTCCGCTCATGAAAACACGGCTTTTTCTCTATGCAGCGGCTGTTTTGCTTGCCGTTTCCGCCGGGTGCTCGTACTTCGAAGACGATGACGACGACGATGTCGTGGCCGAGGAGATCGTCGTCTGGTCTCAAGCCGACGCAGGAGGATGGCACAACCTGGCGATCAAGAGCGACGGCACGCTCTGGGCGTGGGGGTTCAACAGAGAGGGAGAGCTCGGCCTGGGGAACTGGAGGAATCGGACCATTCCCGAGCAGGTAGGCGTCGATGCCGGATGGACACAGGTCAGCGCCGGAGGGAGGCACAGTCTTGCCTTGAGAGAAAACGGCACGCTTTGGGCCTGGGGCATGAACATCTACGGCCAGCTCGGAGACGGAACCCGGAAAGATGCAGCAAAACCGTTCATGCCGGGACTGGAAACCGACTGGTCCGCCGTCAGTGCCGGGTTGTATCACAGCCTTGCTCTGAAGACGAACGGAACACTGTGGTCATGCGGTGACAATACTCACGGCCAGCTCGGAGATGGAACTGCTGAGGAGAGAACGGCTTTCTCGCAGATAGGCCTCGATGAGGACTGGGTTGCGGCGAGTGCAGGCGACCATCATTCGCTCGCGCTGAAGTCCGGCGGCACGCTGTGGGCGTGGGGAGCAAATGATTCCGGCCAGCTGGGCACAGGCACGAACGACAACAGCCTCGTGCCGGTGAAGGTGAATAACGATGAAGACTGGGCCGCGGTGAGCGCAGGCGGATCGCACAGCCTGGCGCTTAAATCCGACGGGACGCTGTGGGCATGGGGAGCAAACAGCCTGGGCCAGCTGGGCGACGGCACCTCCTCCGACAGCGGAGTCCCGGTGCTCGTCGACTCCGATCTGGAGTGGGCCCGGGCCAGCGCAGGCGGCTCGCACAGCCTTGCCCTCATCCCGGAGGGCGCGCTGTGGGCGTGGGGAATGAACGATTACGGCCAGCTGGGCGACGGCACCGAAGAACAGAAGAATTCCCCGGTCCTTGTCAGGGAAACGGCAGAAGAAGAGGACAGGGAGGCACAGGCGGAGGAGGGAAAGTGACCGGCTCGATCGAGGCGGAACGGCCCCTGTCCGTAAGCTCTTTCACGCCCGGCCGCCTGTTCGTCAGATCACCGAAGGTATGGATTCGTAGTGGGCGATTCTCTGTCGCTCGGGCAGGGCGAGAAAGGAATCGATGATGTCCAGCATCCGGCCTTTCTCGGCATTGAGCCTGCCGAAGACCGGCAGGTAATTGTTCGCATGGTCGCATGCAAAGGTGACGCCCTCGGCGTCGAGCCCGGCGATGAGCCTTCTGAGCTCGATGACGGTCCCTTCAGGCGTCTGCTCACGGAATTCTCCCGATCCCACCTTTTCCGAGAGCCTCGACATGGGATGGATGAACAGCCTCCTGACCCGGATGAAGTGCGGCTTTACCTCGTTGAACACCTTCGCCGATTCCGAGACGTGCTCCTCCCAGAGTTCCCGGCCTCCCAGGCCGAGGAGGAAGTAATAGCTCAGCTCCATGCCGGCGGCTACGGCCTTTTTCCCGGCATCTACGAGCTGGAGATGGCTCGTGCCCTTTCTCTGGAGCTTGAGCACCCTGTCCGAGCCGCTTTCGAGCCCTACATGCACCCGGTCAAGGCCGGCTTCCCGGATGGCCGTGAGCTCTTCGAGTGACTTTTTCGCCAGGCTCGACGCCCGCCCGTATGCCGTCACCCGCTTCAGCCTGGGGAACGTTTTCCGGAGATGCTGCAGGACCGCCACCAGAAACCCGGCATCCAGATTCAGGGGATCGGCGTCTCCCAGAAATGCTGTAGAAAAAATATCTCCGTAGCGCTGTGACAGGGCGTCTATGTCAAGCAGAACCTCTTGCAGGCTCCGCTGAGAGTGGGGGACGCCGAAGAGGTCATAGATGCCGCAGAAATTGCACCGGTTCCAGTGACATCCGCGGACGACCCGCACCAGCAGACTCTTCGCCTCGCTCGGAGGGCGTATGACCAGTTGCTCGGGAATGTGCATAAGAACTTTATAGGGAGAAATCCCGGAAGGGTCAAGAATGTCCGGGCGATACGCCGGAACAGATGAAAGCAGGTTATCTCACCATCCCGGGGGGCGCCCATTCTATGGGAGACCCCATCATCTTTTCGGCAAGGATCTTGTATTTTTCATGGATCATCCGCCGGTCGAACTCCTCAAACTCGTGGAGCATCGCATCCTGCTCCTCTTTGCTGAAGTATCCCATGGACTGGTGGAAGAAGTCTCGGTCCTCTTTGAGAATGTGGGGCGGGTAGAACCCGGCCAGAGATTCGAGCAGCCCGGATATTTCATTGACCGTATCCTCCCCTTTGATATATCGATCGTTTGCATCCACGAGCTTCTTCACCAGGCCCCTGGCATGAATGTGTTCGTTGATGAGATCCACCATGATCTTTCGGTGTTCGGGCGACATATTCTTGCCCTCGAGCTGCCTGAAGAGAATGTCCTCTTCCTTGCCGTGGTGGGTTCGGTCCGCGTAGGTTCTGATGAAATCCACTGCATTTTCGATGAAGAACGTGTCCACGGTTCCTGTCCGCCCGATTCGCGCGACGTGTTCGGGGAACAGCCCGATGACCCGCTCGATGAGCCTGTGCTCCCACATCAATATGCCGATGGGCTTCATGCATGTACCTCCCGTGTCATGATATCATTCATGGTAATCCTGAAAACCTGATCGTCAAGGAACGGGTTTCATGGGAGGAGAATTATCCTGTTGCTGAACAGATGAGATTATACTAGAGAAAACGGTGCCAGTCGAATGCGGGGCAGCTCCCTTCTTCACAAGGGGCGCATCGGCTGTCCTGAAAAATTTTTATCGGCAAGGAGGATTGCATGACAACAGAGAATCTCGAACAGTCGCTCGTGCTCATAAAACCAGACGCGCTCAAGAACTCGCTGACCGGCTACATACTCTCGCAGTTTTCGGAATTTCACACCGGGCTTCGCTTCGCCGCGCTGAAAGTGGTCTCGGTGAACCGTGTCCTGGCGGAGGAGCACTATGCAGAACATAAAGGAAAGTTCTTTTTCCCATCCCTCCTCGAGTATATCCGGGGATATCTTCATTACCCAGAAGACCCCAGGAAACGCAGGGTGATCGCCATTGTCTACCAGGGCCCCAAGGCCATCCGTTCGATCCGGGATATCTGCGGCCCCACCAATCCTCATGACGCGCGCGTCCAGAGGCCGGGATGCATCCGTGCGCTGGGCACGGTGGTTCCGATCAAAGACGAAAAGGGCGATTTCATCGGAGACCGGGTGGACAATCTCATTCACGCCTCCGCCAATCCGGAGGATGCCCAGCGCGAGATCAAGCTGTGGTTCAAGCCTACGGATATTCCGGCTCCCATGCGGCAGTATCCTACCGAAATCAATGAAGAGTTTTATTACTATAAAGAAAACGGGGTGTTCACCGAGCACCGGCCGGGGAGCTTCTGTTTCATATCTCCCGGAGACCTGGTCTGGAAATCGGACCTCGACGCTCTGCGGCAGATTGTCAGCGGCTCATCGGCTCAGCTCACAGCGAATGCCGTTGTAGCCAAGTACCTGATCAACAAGGAGAGCGAGAACCGGTAAGCACGTACAGGTGTTTGTTCAAACAGCCGGCTTGATGGGGGAAGCCTCTCCTGTATACATACGAGCAATTCCCCGTAAAGGGATGCGGCCCATGAAGGTCTGTTACGAGCCCATCGGCGAGATGCACTGCGACGTGAAGGAACCAGTGTCTGCGCCGCGCTTTTACTCTGCTTCCGATGTCAAGGGGGTCATCGAGATCTATGAGCCATTTCTCGATGGGATGGATTCTCTCGAGGAATATGACCAGATCGTGGTGCTCTTTCACTTCCACCTCTCCCGCGGGTACGTCCTGAAGCAGAAAAGTCCCTCGGGAAGGACCAAGGGTGTGTTCAGCCTGTGCTCGCCCATGAGGCCCAACGCCATCGGGATGTCCATTCTCAAGCTGGTGCGGGTCGAGCCCCCGTTTCTCCACGTGGAGCATGTAGATCTCGTGGACGGCACCCCGATCCTTGACATCAAACCTTTCAAACCACCGGAGGGGACTTGATGTACAGGCCGGTATGCTCGATATGGATTGAATTTTTCAACCCAATGTGGTTTTAGGTTCTTGACTACAGATACAGCTCGGGGGTGTTAGCTTGATTTGCCAAATCCTTCTTACGACGCTCGGAGGACTGGGTCTCTTCCTCTTCGGGATGCATCTGATGTCGGATGCGCTGCAGAGGATCGCCGGGTCCGGCCTGCGTCGCATACTGGAGAGGCTTACCACGAACAGGGTCGTGGCGGTCCTTGCCGGCACGGCCATCACCGCCATCATCCAGAGCTCGAGCGCCACCACGGTCATGACCGTAGGCCTGGTGAACGCCGGGCTCATGAGCATGCAGCAGGCTCTCGGCATCGTGCTGGGCGCCAATATCGGCACCACGGTGACAGCCCAGATCATCGCCTTTAAGCTTTCCGACGTTGCTCTGCCCCTGGTGGGCGTGGGCATGTTCATGAAGATGTTGAGCAAGCGGGAGAAGGTCCGCTACTGGGGTGATTTCCTCCTGGGGTTCGGCCTGCTGTTCTTCGGCATGATGGTCATGCAGGATGGCATCATGCCCCTGCGCGATGCCCCGTGGGTCACCGATATCTTCGTCCAGTTCTCCAAGATTCCTGTCTTGGGCGTTTTAGTAGGCGCTGTGATGACCATGATTTTCCAGAGCAGCTCAGCCACGGTGGGCCTCGTGATCGCCCTGGCCTCCACCGGGATGGTGGATTTTCCCGGGGCGGCTGCGCTCGTCCTTGGAGACAATATTGGAACCACGATAACCGCGAACCTGGCGGCCATCGGTGCGAATGTCTCTGCAAAGCGGGTTGCCCGCGCACATTTTATCTTCAATCTCTTCGGCGTATGCATCATCCTCATGATCTTCCCGTACTTCTTGAAGATGGTCGATCTCATTACCCCCGGCGACCCTATGCAGGTGACTGCGGCGGGTGCCGTGCCCTATGCCGCAAGACACGTGGCCAACCTGCACACCCTCTTCAACGTCACCAACTGCCTGCTCTTCCTGCCATTCCTGGAGGTGCTCGGGTGGGTCGCCTCGCTCATCACCCCCGGGGAGGAAAAGCCCAGGGTCTTCCGGCTGGAAACCCTTGTCCCTACCATTTTCGAAACCCCCTCGTTCGCCCTTGACGAGGCGCGCCAGGAGCTCGACTACATGGGCGGCGAGGTGTTCAAGATGCTCTCAGCAGCCGAGAAGCCCCTGCTGGAAAACAAGGAAACGGAAAAATTCCTGGAAGAGATCGACAAGACCGAGGATATCGTCGACTCGCTCCAGAAAGAGATCAACACCTATCTCACCGAGCTCTCGCGCAACTCCATCACCGAAAAGCAGTCGCGGGAGGTTTTTTCCATGCTCCAGATCGTGAGCAACCTCGAGAGGATCGGGGACCATTGCGAGAGCATCGGGAAGCTCTGCAAGCGGCGAAACGAGTTCAACCTCGATTTTTCGGAAGAGGGCAGAAAAGAGCTCTCGCTGATCTACCACCACACACAGATGTTCTTAAAGACCGTGGTCGACGCCATCACGGACACCCCGGACGATCTCATGGAGCAGGTCCAGAGCTTTGAGCCCAAGCTCAACGCAATGCGCTGGGAAATGAGAGTCAAGCACATGGAGCGTCTCAAGACCGCCAAGTGCCATGCAGATGCCGGGCTCATCTTCATCGATATCCTCACCAGCTTTGAAAAAATCGGCGACCATGCGTATAATATCGCCGAGTCACTATCCGGATTAACCCTTGGAGGACCCCGTGAATTACGATATGCCGCTGTATAGGCCGCCGTCCGAGGGGCGGTCGCTCATATTCCAGATCACGCTCGGTTGCTCGTGGAACAAGTGCCTGTTCTGCGGGATGTACAAAGGAAAGCGTTTCCAGGTGCGGCCCTGGGAGGAGATCGAGAAAGACATCATCGAGATGTCCTGGATAGTGCCCGACACCCGGAAGGTTTTTCTCGCAGACGGCGACCCCCTTGCCGTGGACACCGCTTTTCTCATCAGGACGCTGGACCTTATCAATGCGCGATTCCCCCGTCTGGAGAGGATCAGCGCCTACGCCGGCCCTACGAATCTCATGGAGAAGAGCCTCGATGAGCTCAAGTCTCTCCGCGAGCGCAAGCTCGACATCCTGTATCTCGGTATTGAGACGGGAAACGAGGCGCTCCTGAAAAAGATCTGCAAAGGCGCAACGACCCGGGAAATCATTGACGGGAGCAGGAAGGCGATCGATGCGGGCCTTCGCATGTCCACCTTCATTATCCTGGGCCTGGGCGGCGTGGAGGGGAGCTACGACCATGCCAAAGACTCCGCCCGCGTGGCCAACGCCATCGATCCTCAGTTTCTGGCTTGTCTCACCTTGATGCTCGGGCAATACGAGGAGTTCTACGAGAAGAAGCTCATGGGGGGCAATTTCAAGTTGATCAACAAGATGCAGTCGCTCCAGGAGCTCAGATGGTTCGTGGAAGACCTCGAGGTGTCCGACTGCAAGTTCGGGACCGAGCACGCATCCAACTATCTCCCGCTGAACGGGCGCCTTCCCGATGACAAGGAAAAGATCCTGGATCTCATCGACGGCGCTCTCAAAGACGGAAAGTCGGGAATGCTCCGCCCGGAGTGGCTTCGTGGGCTGTAGAACCGTGCACGGGATGCCGGCAAGGAAGGGGTCAGGTCTCAACATATGACAACATCCCCGGCACATGCCAGGTTTGCCAAACCAGGAAATGTCATATGTTGAGACCTGACCCCAGGATTTGACCCCAGGACGGATCCTTGGATGACTTTCTGCCGATGCATCCCGGCGGGACGGAAAGGTGCCTGGCTCCGTACTGTCTGAGAGCAGCGGAGCGGGTATGCGGACCGTCCTGGAGCCGAGACGGGAATGTATCTTCAAAGGGCTGCTCGGAGAATGTCAGGAACCATTCAGCCCCCGCTTCATTGCCGCTTTCACTGTCTCTCGGCGCACGTTTCAGCGTTTCAAAAAGATGGGTGATATGTGCATCCATGGATGCGGCAGGCCCTCCTGTGCGATGCCGTTGCTCCCGCCGCCCGAGAGAGGCGCGCCCGACGAACCGGGCTCTGCGTTCGGCGAAGCCTGATTGACAGAGAAGGGCACAATGAGATACCAAGGTTATATTTCGGAGGCATGCCAGTGGAAATAAAAGCAATACGAGGAATGAACGATATCCTCCCCCGCGAGATACCCAAGTGGAGGTTTGTGGAAGAAACCGCCCGGAAAATCTTCCGACTTTTCGGATACGTGGAGCTCAGAACCCCTGTCCTGGAGCGCACAGAGCTCTTCCTCCGGGGCATCGGCGACGAGACCGATGTGGTGGAAAAACAGATGTATACCTTTACCGACAAATCCGGCTCTTCGGTCAGCATGCGGCCGGAGGCCACGGCCTCGGTGCTGAGGGCCGCCATCGAGCACGGTCTGCTCTCGGAAGACCCCATCCGAAAGCTCTTCAGCATCGGGCCCATGTTCCGGTACGAGAGACCGCAGAAGGGAAGGTACCGCCAGTTTCACCAGATCAACGCCGAGCGTCTCGGCGAGTCGGGCCCGTTCAGCGACGCGGAAACACTCCAGCTTGCCTATGTGCTGGCAACCTCTCTGGGCCTGAGCGGCGTGTCCATGGAGGTGAACTCCCTGGGATGCGAAATCTGTCGGGAGGAGTTCAAGAAGGCGCTCAAGACATACCTGGGAAAGCGCGCAGACCAGCTCTGTGCCGATTGCGCCCGGAGGGTGGAAAAGAATCCGTTGCGGGTCCTGGACTGCAAGGTCGATGCCTGCAGGCAGGCGGCCCTTGGGGCCCCGGGGATCGAGGATTTCCTCTGCGCTCAATGCAGGGACCACTATGCCGAGGTTCTGTCATACCTGGATACATTCGGGGTGCCGTATCAAAAGAATCCCTCGCTCGTCAGGGGCCTCGATTACTATACCAGGACCACCTTCGAGATCACGGCGTCCGGCCTCGGCTCCCAGAATGCTGTTGCAGGCGGCGGGAGATATGACAACCTCGTGAAGATTCTGGGCGGGCCGGATGTTTCCGGGATCGGGTTCGCCTTCGGGCTCGAGCGTATCATCCTGCTTCTTGAGGAAAAGACCCAAGAAGAAGAGGGGTGCTTCGTGGTGGCCCAGGGAAGCGAGCATGTAAGACATGCCGCCGCAGAGCTGCTCTCCGAGCTTCGTTCGGCGGGGATCGCGTCAGAGGCCGTTCTGGAAAAGAGCTTCAAGGCCCAGATGCGGCGTGCCGGCAAATCAGGATATCCCCTGTGCGCGATCATCGGCGAGGACGAGGTGGAGAAGTCCCTGGTCACCGTCAAGGACTTGAGAACTTCCTCACAGATTCAGGCGCCGCGGAAAGATGCGCAGGACAAGATACGATCGCTTCTGAAAGGCTGACAAGGAGAACGCCAGTGAAGACCGCCATGCGAGGAATGAAGAGAACCCATTATGTCGGGGATATCCGCAATGCACCTGCGGGAACCGGAGTCGTGCTTATGGGCTGGGTGCAGAGAAGGAGAGACCTGGGGGGGCTCATTTTCATCGACATCCGCGACCGCAGCGGCATAGCCCAGGCAGTGGTCAACCCCGAAACAGACCCTGCAGCCCATGCCGCGGCCCACGGCGTCAAGCCCGAGTACTGCATCGCGCTACAGGGGGAGGTGCAGATGCGCCCCGAAGACATGCGCAACCCGAGCATGCTCACCGGGGACGTGGAGGTCGTTGTCCGGGAGCTTGCGGTTCTGAACGAGGCAAAGACACCCCCGTATGTTCTGGAAGACGGGGTGGAAGCGAGCGATGTCCTCAGGCTGAAATACCGCTACCTGGATCTGCGCAGACCCTCGCTTCAGCGCAACATCATTCTCAGGCACAAGGCCGCCGGCAGCGTCAGAAGGTATCTGGACAGCCACGGTTTCATCGACGTGGAGACTCCGGTCCTCACCAAGAGCACCCCGGAAGGGGCCAGGGACTATCTGGTGCCGAGCCGCGTGTTTCCGGGCAAATGCTATGCGCTTCCCCAGTCGCCCCAGCTCTTCAAGCAGCTTCTCATGGTTTCGGGCTTCGACCGATATTACCAGATCGTCAAGTGCTTCAGAGACGAAGACTTGAGAGCGGACCGGCAGCCCGAGTTCACCCAGATCGATATCGAGATGTCGTTCGTGGAGATGGACGACATCCTGAATATAACCGAGACCATGATCGTGAACCTCTTCAGGGAAACCATCGGAGTGAACCTGCCGGTTCCTTTCAGGCGGATGACCTACGAGGAGGCCATGGAGGATTACGGCACCGACAGGCCGGATACCCGCTTCGGCATGAAGCTCAAGGATATCTCCGACATCGTGGCCGGATCGGATTTCCGGGTGTTCGCGTCCACCCTTGCTGAAGGCGGCGTGGTCAAGGCGTTCGCGGTCAAGGCCCCCCACGGGTTCAGCAGGAAAGACCTCGATTCGTTTTCGGACGTGGTGGCCGATTTCGGAGCAAAAGGCGTCCTCTGGGCCCGCCTGGAGGGCGACGGCTGGAAGTCGAGCTTGTCCAAGTTCCTTCAGGCAAGCCGGTTCGATGCCATGGGGCAGCGCCTGGACATGAAGCCGGGCGACATCGCCCTGATCATCGCAGCCCCGAAGAACACGGCAAACGCGAGCCTGAGCGCACTCAGGCTTCATGTGGCGGGGCGCCTCGGCCTCATCGATCCGAACGCCTTCTCGGCACTGTGGGTGACCGATTTTCCCCTGCTTGAGTGGAGCGAGGAAGACAAGCGCCTCGTTTCGGTGCACCACCCGTTCACCGCGCCCATGCCCGACGATCTCCCGCTTCTCCCGAGCGATCCGGGGAAGGTGAGATCCCAGGCGTACGACATGGTGATCAACGGCTCCGAGGTAGGGGGAGGGAGCATCCGTATCCATACCCCCGAGATCCAGAAGCAGGTCTTCGAGGCAATCGGGCTCGGCGAGGAGGAGGCAAGGATCAAGTTCGGGTTTCTGCTGGACGCCCTCCAATACGGCGCTCCCCCTCACGGCGGCATTGCTTTCGGGCTCGACCGGCTCACCATGATCCTTACCCATGCGGCGAGCATACGGGATGTCATCGCGTTCCCCAAGACGCAGAAGGCATACTGTGTCATGACTGACGCCCCTTCGGAGGTAAGCCCGGCCCAGCTTGCAGAGCTCGGGCTGAAATACGGGAAGGAGGGCTGATGAGACGAATCGGTTTTCTACTCATGGTTCCATTCATTCTGCTGGGATGCTCCTCGAACCCATCGCCTGACATCACCGGCGGCGTTGATGACAGCGCATCGGGGAGAACCTCTCTGGAACGCGGGCTTGAGAGCATGGAAGCGGGGCTGAAGGCAAAGGCGAAAGGCAACGACGAAGAGGCGCGCAATGCCTTTGTCCAGGCCAGCAGGCATTTCCGCGAGGCGGACGGGCAGAGCCGCACCATCATGCACCGTACGCTGGCCGAGCTGGGCAAGATCGTGGAGATCTCCGGCTTCGTGTATGCGCCGAAGGAGTCGTTCGAGGCCCTTGCGATCTACCTGAAGATGCAGAACGCATACATGGACTGCGAGCCCAAGGTGCTCTCGGTGCTGGAGCAGCAGTTCAATGAAAAGGTGCTCAAGGTCCAGGAAATAACGGTCACAGAGAAGCAGAAGCGTCTCGAGGAGCTCGGCCAGGAGATCGCCCAGAAGCGCAAGGAAATCCAGACGCAGTCGCAGACCGACATCTTCGAGATCTACCCCACCATTTACGTGGTGAAGAAGAGCGACACCCTGCCCAGCATCGCGGCCCGGCACGAGATCTACAACGATTCGTATATGTGGCCCCTCATCTACAAGGCAAACCGCGACCAGATCAAAGACCCCAAGGTGGTATACGTGGGACAGGACTTGAAGATACCGCGGGACATCACCGTGGAGGAGATCATCGAAGCACGCAGGGAGGCGGGTGCGCCGGAACCTGAAAAGATCCCCAAGGAAGCATACGTGCCGAGGAGGAAAAAGTAGCGTGGCTCGATGGGACAAGGACAAGAAGCTCTTCTACTACACCCCGGGAAGGAATTTCGAGACCGGCATCAAGGATACCGATCAGGGCAACTTTTATCGGTCGATCTTCCCCTATCACGAGGTCCCCAAGATCGATTTCGACATGCGTCTGATTCCCATCCAGCCGGCGGACGACATCTTCATCACCGACACCACCTTCCGCGACGGCCAGCAGTCCATGGCGCCCTTCAGCGTCGAGCAGATCGAGCGGATCTATGATTTTCTCCACATCATCGGTGGAGCAAAGGGGCTCATCAGGGCCGCGGAGTTTTTCCTCTACTCCCGCAAAGACAAGACGGCCGTGGAGAAGTGCATGGCCAAAGGATACGAGTATCCGAAGGTGACCTCCTGGATCCGGGCCAGCAAGGAAGATCTCAGGCTCGTCAAGGAGATGGGGATCAGCGAAACCGGCATGCTCACCTCGGTGTCCGATTACCACATCTTTCTGAAGCTCGGCTCCAACCGTCGGAAGGTCATGGACGACTTTCTCGGGATCGTCAAGGAGGCCCTGTCTCTCGGAATCGTTCCCCGGTGCCATTTCGAGGACATCACCCGGGCCGACATCTACGGGTTCTGCGTCCCCTTTGCCCGGGAGCTCATGAAGCTGAGAGAAGAGAGCAAGATCGATATCAAGGTCAGGCTCTGCGACACGCTGGGATTCGGGGTATCCTTCCCCGGAGCGGCCCTTCCCCGGGCGGTGGACAAGCTGGTGCGGGCCATGATCGACGATGCGGGCGTCCCTTCGCACCTGCTGGAATGGCACGGGCACAACGACTTTCACAAGGTCCTCACCAATGCCGTCACGGCATGGCTATACGGGTGCGGCGGCGTGAACGGGGCCATCCTAGGCTTCGGCGAGCGCACGGGCAACACTCCGGTGGAGGCCATGGTCATCGAGTATCTCTCGCTCAGAGGGCATGACGACAGCATCAACACCCTGGCCATCACCGAGCTGGCAGAGTACGTCAACGCGGAGTTCAATTTCTCCATCCCCGCCAACTATCCCTTCGTGGGAGAAAACTTTAACGTCACCAGGGCCGGTATACACGCCGACGGTCTCGTCAAGAACGAGGAGATCTACAACATCTTCGACACCAAGGCCATCCTCGGCAGGCCCATCGAGATCGCCATCACCGACAAATCCGGCAAGGCGGGCATCGCCCACTGGGTCAACCGGCACTTCAAGCTCTCCCCGCCCGATGATGTGGACAAGCGCCATCCCGGCATATCGCGTATCTATCAGCACGTGGTCAAGGAGTACGAGGACGGCAGGGTCACCTCCATGTCCGACGACGAGCTGGAAAAGCTCGCCATGCGCTTCATCCCCCAGATCTTCCTCTCCGGATTCGACCTCATCAAGTACGAATCGCGGGAATACGCGAGCCGGCTCATCGTGGAGCTCATGAACAACGACGATATCCGCAGCATGGACCCCAAGAGGCAGGAGCCAGTGATCACGGAGTTCATCAAGGAGTTCCCGTTCATCCAGTTCGCCTATGTCACGGACATGAACGGCGTCAAGATCACGCAGAACATCACCCAGCCCGAGTATCGAGGCCAGTTCAAGCACATGATGAAAGAGAATGAAGACTGCTCGGACCGGGAGTGGTTCATCAAAACCATCGAAGAGGGCAAGCTCTACGTGAGCGGGGTGTGCACCTCCCGCATCACCCGGGCATTGATCATCACCGTATCCGCCCCGATCACGGACGATCGCGACGAGATGGTCGGTGTTCTGGGCCTCGATATCCGCTTCGAAGACGTGGTGAAGGCCATTCAGAGCGTGTACGAATGGCAGGGCACGAGGATGAGCGCCCGCGACCTGCAGAAATATCAGCACCTGCTGTGGGAAGAGCTCCACCGGATCACCCGCGCCGGAACGCAATAACGATAAAGGAGAAAAAATGGCAGACGGCACCAAGATCACCTTTTCAGACGGCAGGCTCCATGTTCCCCATGAACCCATCATTCCCTTCATCGAAGGCGACGGCACAGGGCCGGATATCTGGAAGGCGTCCAGGCACGTGTTCGATGAGGCCGTGAAAAAGGCGTACGGCGGCGGCAGACGCATTGTGTGGAAAGAGGTTCTGGCGGGGCAGAAGGCATACGACGCCACGGGCAGCTGGCTGCCGGACGAGACGGTGGATGCCCTGCGTGAATATATCGTGGGCATCAAGGGCCCTCTCACGACCCCCGTAGGCGGAGGCATCCGGTCGTTGAACGTGGCCTTGAGACAGATTCTCGATCTGTTCGCCTGCGTGCGGCCGGTGCGGTACTACCGGGGCACTCCTTCCCCTGTGAAGAGGCCCGAACTCGTAGACATCACTGTTTTCCGGGAAAACACCGAGGACGTCTACTCCGGCGTCGAGTGGCGCGAGGGCACGGCCGAGGCGCGCAGGGTCATCGAATTCCTCAACGGGACCATGAAAACGTCCATCCGGGAAGACTCGGGCATCGGCGTCAAGCCCATATCCATAACCGGCACCAGGAGACTGGTGAAGATGGCCGTAGAGTATGCCCTTGCCAACGGAAAGAAGATCGTCACCCTGGTGCACAAGGGCAATATCATGAAGTTCACCGAGGGCGCATTCAGAGACTGGGGATACCAGCTCGCGAAGGACGAGTTCGCCCATGTGGCGGTGACCGAAGACGATCTGTGGAAGACCTATGACGGGAAGCTGCCCGAAGGAAAGATCCTCGTGAACGACCGGATCGCGGATTCCATGTTCCAGCAGGTGCTCCTGCGCCCCTCCGAGTACAGCGTGCTCGCTGTCCCGAATCTCATCGGCGACTTCATCTCGGATGCCCTTGCCGCCCAGGTGGGAGGGCTCGGCATGGCGCCGGGGGCCAATATCGGCATTCCCACTGCGGTGTTCGAGGCCACCCACGGCACGGCCCCCAAGTACGCGGGGCTCGACAAGGTCAATCCCGGCTCTCTCATCCTCTCGGGCGCCATGATGCTCGATTATATAGGATGGAAAGAGGCTGCGGATCTGATCCGAAACGGCATCGCCAGGGCCATCTCGGACAAGCAGGTGACCTATGACCTGGAGCGCCAGATGGAAGGCGCAACCCTGCTCACATGCTCCCAATTCGCCCGCGCCATTGTTGAAAGGATGAGCTGACCGGAGCCCGGTCTTCCGGAAAGGGCGTTCGGGAATACAGAAGCCGCGGTAAGGAAGGTTTCTGATCCGGGAGGCCGTGAGGTGTAGCGAAGATCCCGGGTCCTCTCTTTTTGCACGGACAGGCTCAGGGAACCGTTCCCCGTTGTCCGGTGCGGATTCCCGGGAGGCGTAGAGAAAGAAGGGGCTTTCTCGAGAGAGACTTTGAGCCCCACGCATCTCCCCCCGGACAGTACGACACGCTCTGGAGGCGAGCCGGGAGACGGTTTTTCACAGGGCTGCCGAGAGAACTGCAGAAGCCCCTCATTTTCCCGAAGACCGGCCGCCCCTTCCAGGGTCGCCCGGCACCTGGCTTCCTCCGGATCGACGACACGTATTCCCGGTATTGTCCGGCGGTCGTTCAGGAACCTTGTGGAAGATGATCCGCGCGGCGCAGAAGCTCGTGCCGCGCGGATGTCCGTTCTTTCAGGGATATGCCCGGTAGATCATCCGGGGGAAGGGAATGGTCTCGCGGACGTGCTTGAGGCCGCAGATCCAGGAAAGGGTCCGCTCGATCCCCAGGCCGAAGCCGGAATGGGGCACGCTGCCGTACTTCCTCAGGTCGAGATACCAGCCGTAGCGCTCCGGGTCCAGGTTGTTGTCGCGGATGGCCTGCAGGAGCTTGTCGTAGTCATCCTCGCGCTGGGACCCTCCGATGATCTCGCCGTAGCCCTCCGGTGCGAGGAGGTCGGCGCATTTGACGTAGTCGGGCTTCTCCGGATGCTGTTTCATGTAGAAGGCCTTCACCTTCTTCGGATAGTTCTCGATGAACACCGGCTTGTCGTAGAGGCTCGTGATGACTGTTTCGTCGTCGCCGCCCAGGTCCATGCCCCACTCGATGTCGGAGCCCCTCTCCTTGAGAATGCTCAGCGCCTCGTCATAACTGATGCGGTAGAACGGGGGGACGACCTTCTTCAGGGGCTCGATATCCCGTTCGAGCGAGGCCAGCTCTTCGGCACGCTCGGCGATAGTGTTCTGCACGATATATGAAACAAAGTCTTCCTGCAGCGCCAGGTTCCGGTCATGGTCGTAAAACGCGGCCTCCGCCTCCACCATCCAGAACTCGATCAGGTGCCTTCTGGTCTTGGAGCGCTCGGCCCGGAACGTGGGGCCGAAACAGTAGACCTTGCCCAGACCGAAAATGGCTGCTTCCAGGTAGAGCTGGCCGGTCTGCGAGAGGAACGCCTTTCCCAGGTCGAAGTAGTCGACCGAGAAAAGGCTCGACGTGTCCTCCCCGCAGGTCGTGGTGAAGATGGGGGAGTCGATCAGGGTGAAATCGTTTTTGTGGAAATACTCCCGCACATGCCTCACCAGGGAGTCGCGCACACGCATGATGGCTGTCTGGCGGCCGGATCTGAGCCAGAGATGGCGGTTGTTCAGGAGAAAATCGGGGCCGTGCTCCTTTTTCCCGATGGGGAACTCCTCCTCGGGCTTATGGATGACATCCACCCGGGAGACGTGCAGCTCGTACCCGCCCGGTGAACGGCTTTCTTCGACCACCTTTCCCGTCGCCGCCACAGAGGTTTCGAGAGGAAGCTTCTTCACCTCCTGGTAGGCGTCGCCGAGGGTTTCCCTCTCCGCGATGGCCTGGCACAGCCCGCTCCCGTCCCTGATGAGGAGAAATGATACCTTGCCGCTGGATCTCCGGTTGGCGACCCATCCTTTGATGGTGACCTCTTCTCCCACATGCCGGGAAAAATCCCTGATACTGCAGTATGTCATACGATCCTCTTGAAGTTTCCTTGGTTTGATGGATCTCATAACGCAGAAAGCCTCTGCGATCAACCACAAACAATTCTGAAAAATACTCCAATCTTCTTCTTTTTACACACATTTTCATGGCATTGATTCTTTGCATGCATAGTGGTATCTCGTGAGTTATGAAATTTGCATATAAGATCTGGATTGAAAAGGACGGGGACACGGTATTCGGGATGGGAATATACAGGCTGCTGGAGCTTGTCGCCGAAACAGGGTCCCTCCACAAGGCCGCCCAGGAGCTCAGGATGTCATACCGGGCCGCGTGGGGAAAGATCAGGGACTATGAGGAGAGGCTCGGGATCGGCCTGCTGGAAAAGGGAAGGCACGGCAGAACCGGCGCGCGGCTGACTCCCGAGGCGGAAATGATCCTGAAGCATTTTCAGGAAATTCTCGGTGAAATGGAAACGATGGTCTCCGCAGGTCCCCTCGCGAAAATCATCGACAGGATCGAGGACATCGGCCCGACCAAAGAATAACCATGACCGCCTTCGACACCCTCTGCCGGATCGTCTCCACCTTTTTCGGTGCGGGATACGTGCCCAAGGCCCCGGGAACGGCCGGAACCTTCGCCGCCCTCCCCCTGTATCTCCTGCTCCGGAAGCTGTCGCTGCCGCGGTATCTTCTCGTCATTCTGGCCATAGCCGCAGCAGGAACCGCTGCTTCGTCACGGATGGAGCGCCTCTGGGGAAAAGACCCGCAGAGGGTAGTGATCGATGAGGTGGCGGGAGTCCTGGTCGCCCTGATCGCACGGCCGCGGCGGGCGTGGGGGATTGTTCTGGGAGCGCTGATCTTCCGTATCTTCGATATCCTCAAGCCGTGGCCTCTGAAGAGGCTGGAAAAATTGCCCGGAGGGCTCGGGATCATGGCCGACGATGTCGCCGCCGGCGCCGTGAGCTCGCTCGTGCTCGCCGGGGTCCTCAGACTTTTCGGGAGAGCCCGATGAAGGCGTCGCTCGTCATAACCGGCTCCGAGATTCTCACAGGGATGCGCTCTGATGCGCTCATCCAGCCGTTTGCATCCCTGATGACCTCGCGCGGTATCACCATGGGAGAGGTCCGCATCCAGGGAGACGGGCCGGAGCTGCTTGCCCGGACAGTCGCCGAGCTCGCGCGGGAGAATGACGTGATCGTCGTCACGGGAGGCTTGGGCCTTACCCCGGACGATACGACCCGGCTGGCGGTCAGTGAGCTGACGGCTCGAAACGGCGTGCGCCTGTTTCCGGAGATAGAAAATCCGGTGGGCTCAGCCAAAGGCATCGATCTGAGGTTCGACCACGGCGTCCGGGTGGTCTTTCTTCCCGGTGTTCCGCGGGAAGCTCACGCCATGTTCCGGTCGCTGATAGACGGGCTGAACGCCGGTGCCCCGGCCACGAAAGAAGTGGCGGTCTTCGGCCTGAGGGAGACGGAGATCGCCCGGCGCCTGGGAGCTCTTGCGCCCAGGTGCGGATATCTGCCCCGGGAAATGGAGGTGACCGTGATCGTTCCGGGTGAGATCGAGGACGATGTCCGGCGGATACTCGCCCCTTTTGCCCTGGAAAAAGAAGACCTGAACGCAAGCGTGGCCGATCTGCTCAAGACAAGGGGGCTCTCCCTGGCGACAGCGGAGTCGTGCACCGGGGGGCTCATCGCACACCTCGTGACGCAGCTGCCCGGGAGCTCGGAGTATTTCCTGGGATCGGTGGTATCATACAGTAACGGTGTCAAAACAGGGCTTCTCAAGGTTCCGGAGGAGGTCATATCGCGGCATGGGGCCGTGAGCCGCGAGACGGCCGTATCGATGCTGAAGGGCATCATCGATCTCACCGGGGCCGATCTCGGCATCGCCACTACCGGGATCGCAGGGCCGTCGGGCGGATCTCCCGGGAAGCCGATCGGCACGGTGTGGATCGCCGCAGGACAACGTGACGATCTTGTGGCAAAGGATTTTCGCTTCGGTTTCGACCGGCAGGGAAACAAGATGATCTTCGCAAAGACAGCGCTCTTCCTTTTGAGGACATATATTCATGATACGGACATTCGTGGCCATTGATCTTCCGGAAGACGTCAGGGCCGATCTCGTCTCGGTCATGTCCGATCTCGGGCGCGAAATCCGCGGAGTGAGATGGGTGAGGCCCGAAGGGCTCCACCTGACGCTGAAGTTCCTGGGAGACATCGATGAAAAGACAGTGCCCCCCTTGGCCGGAGAGCTCGATGCCGTAGCCCGGGGCTGCCGCCCGTTGAACCTGTCCGTCGAGGGGCTCGGCGCGTTCCCTGACGCGAGGCGCCCGAGGGTCATCTGGGCGGGCCTGAGCGGAGACCTGGCGGTTCTGGGCGACCTGGCGTCCCGGGTCGACCGTGTCTGCACATCGTTCGGCGTCAAGCCGGAAAAACGGCCGTTCCGGGCGCATATAACCATAGGTAGACTAAAGGTTCCGACTATGGTAAACCTAAATAAGGAATTGAGGAATAAGGGTTTTTTGGCAACAGAGATCGTTTTGTATCAGAGTGAGCTGTTTCCGACCGGTGCACGCTACACTGTATTGAATAGGAGCATTCTTGGGCACAAAGGAGAATGAACCATGGAAGATGGAAGAAAGCGGGCGTTGCAGGATGCCATAACCAAGATCGAGCGGACCTACGGCAAGGGCGCCATCATGCGCATGGGGGCCGATGCCGTAGGGAAAGACGTTCCGGTCATCTCCACCGGGTCGCTGCTTCTGGATTACGAGGCACTGACCATCGGCGGGATTCCCCGGGGCAGGGTGACCGAGATCTACGGCGCTGAATCATCGGGCAAGACCACACTGGCGCTGCACTGCATCGCTTCCGCACAGGCCCAGGGCGGGATGGCCGCATTCATCGATGCGGAGCATGCTCTGGACATCAATTATGCAAAGAAGCTCGGCGTGAATATCGACGACCTCCTGGTTTCCCAGCCGGATTCCGGGGAGCAGGCCCTCGAGATCGCTGAGACCCTGGTGAGGTCGAACGCGGTGGACATCGTGGTCATCGACTCGGTTGCGGCCCTCGTCCCCCGGGCGGAGATCGAGGGAGACATGGGCGACGCACACATGGGCCTTCAGGCGCGGCTCATGTCTCAGGCACTCAGGAAGCTCTCGGGCGCCATTTCGAAGACAAACACCACGGCGATTTTCATCAATCAGACCAGGCAGAAGATCGGCGTCCTGTACGGAAACCCCGAAACCACCACGGGAGGCAACGCCTTGAAGTTCTACGCGAGCGTGCGTCTCCAGATCAAGAACGCCGGGCCCATCAAGGACGGCACCGATGTGATCGGCAGCCGCACCAGGGTCAAGGTGGTCAAGAACAAGATGGCTCCCCCCTTCAAGGAGGTCGAGTTCGACATCATGTTCGGCGAGGGCATTTCCCGCTACGGTGAGATCCTCGATGTTGGGTCGCTGCCGAGCAAGGGAATCATCGAGAAGTCCGGCGCCTGGTACAGCTACAACAAGCAGCGGCTCGGGCAGGGCAGAGAGGCGTCCAAGACCTTCTTGAAGGAGCACCCGGAGATATACGCCGAGATCTATGAGGACTTGAGGAAGACGTTCAGGGTTTCCGATGCCCCGGCAAAGAAGGAGGCAGCTTCCTCCGCCGAGGCGGGCGCGCCCGGGCTTGCAGAGGCATAGGGCCGAAGAAGACGCGAGGAGAGAGCACATGGATATAAACGAGGTCTTGAGGCAGGCGGTGGAGATGTCCGCCTCGGACGTCCACATCAAGGTCGGCCTGCCGCCGGTGATCCGACGGTTCGGAGCGCTCATCCCGCTGAGAGACCGGGAAAAGCTCACCAACGACGACATCTCGTCCATGGCCTACAGCATCATGAATCAGTACCAGCAGGCCAAGTTCGAGACCACCAACGAGATCGATCTGGCGCACAGCCTCTCCGGTGTGGCCAGGTTCAGGGTGAACTGCTTCCGGCAGCGGGGGAGCTTCGGCATGGTGTTCAGGGTCGTTCCCACCGATCCCCCGAACCTCGAGGACCTGGGTCTGCCGGAGGTGCTCAAGAAGATCGCGATGGAGCGCAAAGGGCTCATCCTGGTGACCGGAACCACGGGATCGGGGAAATCCACGACCATGGCCGCCATGGTGAACCATATCAACACGATGCGGAACTGTCACGTGATCACCATCGAAGATCCCATCGAGTTCCTCCACCGTGATCGGAAGTCCATCATCAACCAGCGCGAGGTGGGATCGGACACCAACTCCTTTGCCATGGCGCTCCGTGCGGCTTTGCGCCAGGACCCTGACGTGATACTGGTGGGCGAGATGCGCGACCGGGAGACCATCGACATCGCGCTGACCGCTGCGGAAACCGGCCACCTCGTGCTCTCGACCCTGCATACCCTGGACGCGGTGGAAACCATCATGCGCATCGTGTCGCAGTATCCCCCTCACCAGCACCTGCAGATACGGCTGCAGCTGGCCGGGGTCCTCAAGGCCGTCATATCCCAGCGGCTTCTTCCCAGGGCCGACGGTCAGGGCGTGGTGCCGGCGGCCGAAGTGCTCGTCTCCACGGCAAGGATACGCGAGTGCATCACAGACGAGACACGCACCAGCGAGGTGCCGGACGCCATTGCTGAAGGCATGATCGCCTATGGCATGCAGACTTTCGACCAGTCCCTGATGGCGCTGGTGAAAGACAACAAGGTGAGCTACCACGAGGCGATGCGGCAGGCGACCAACCCCAATGACTTCGCGCTTCGCATGAAGGGCATCCGGGGGACCAGCGATTCCAAGTGGGATCAGTTTGAAGGCGAAAAGACCGAAGGGCGGGGAGAAGACTCCGGTGAGCAGAAAAAGCCCTCGATATTCCAGGACGGCAAATATCGAGACATTTGAGCAGGGTCTCGCCTATGCCTTCCGGGTCATATCCCGGAGGGCGGTTTCCGCCTTTGAGCTAAAAAAAAACTCGAACGCAAGGGCCTGAACGAAGAGATTGCCGACAGAGTCGTCGGAAGGATTCTCGAACTCGGCTATGTGAACGACCGGGAGTATGCGCTCCGCAAGGCCAGGCTCATGGCCGAGAAGGGGTGGGGGAATTTTCCCATCCGCCTTGCGCTCATGGATCTGAAAATTCCGGAAGGACTTGTCGACGACGCCCTGAACAGGGTATCGAAGGAATTCGGCGAGGAAGAGAGAATCACCATGCTCCTCGAGAAACGAAAAGGCCTCGAGCGGGAAAAAATGATCCGTTTTCTGACGGGCAGAGGTTTTGCATTTGAAAAAATCTTCGAAATACTAGGTGGTGTCGATTCATGAAAGGTTCCGAGATCCGCAGCATGTTTCTGAACTATTTCCGGGAAAAGGGGCACACGATCGTTCCCAGCTCTTCGCTGGTACCGGCGGACGATCCGTCCCTTCTCTTCACCAATGCCGGGATGGTGCAGTTCAAGTCCGTGTTTCTGGGCACGGAAAAGCGTCCTTATTCCCGGGCCACTTCTTCCCAAAAGTGCGTCCGCGCCGGCGGGAAGCACAACGATCTGGAGAACGTAGGCAGAACGGCCCGGCATCACACCTTTTTCGAGATGCTCGGGAATTTCTCCTTCGGAGACTATTTCAAGCAGGGCGCGATCGAGTTCGCATGGGAGTTGCTCGTCCACAGGATGGGGCTCGACCCGGACAAGCTCTGGGCCACCGTGCACAGGAGCGACGACGAGGCCTTCGCCATCTGGCGGGACGTGATCGGGCTTCAGCCCGAGCGCATCATCCGTCTCGGCGACAAGGACAACTTCTGGGCCATGGGCGACACCGGGCCCTGCGGCCCGTGCTCCGAGATCATCTTCGACCAGGGTCCGGAAGTCGGCTGCGGGAGACCGGAGTGCAGGATCGGGGAGTGCGAATGCGACCGGTATCTGGAGATATGGAACCTCGTGTTCATGCAGTACAATCGTGACGCTTCCGGGGCCATGACCCCGCTTCCCAACCCCAGCATCGACACCGGCATGGGACTGGAGCGCCTCACCGCCGTCATCCAGGGCGTTAAAAGCAACTACGATACCGATCTGTTCGCGCCGATCATCCGTTTTGTCGAAAAAACATCCGGGAAAACCTACGGCAAAAATGCTGATCATGATATCTCCATCCGCGTTATCGCGGATCACAGCCGTGCTGTTACCTTTTTAATCGCTGACGGTATCATGCTGTCTAACGAAGGCCGCGGTTATGTCCTGCGACTCATCCTGCGCCGT
>ERZ1026792.385-NODE-385-length-38881-cov-4.473293_pt1 | contig 38881 bp, 31 predicted proteins | sample MGYA00520884_ERZ1026792 | MGnify/ENA primary metagenome ERZ1026792 (study PRJEB33270, sample SAMEA104284473) | anaerobic digester metagenome | biome: Anaerobic digester microbiome; feature: mesophilic sludge digester; material: Anaerobic digester biomass | place... | reverse complement strand
GTTATTGTGATTATGTTGAAAATTGGTATTGATATCGGGTCAAGAAACACAAAAATTGTTATTTACAATGCACAATCAAAGCGCCTTGAATTCAGTGCTTTTCATACAACAGAACTTTCTGTTACAGAGGGAGTTAACAACCTTTTAAAGGAAGGTTTTTCCGCTTTGAATATTACCCGGAAAATAAACACAATCGGAGTTACGGGCTACGGACGCAAACTTTACCGCGAAGCAAGCTCCGTTCTGTCAGAAATTAGTTGTCATACAGCCGGTTGCCTATATTATTTTCCTGAAATAAAAACTATCATTGATATCGGAGGTCAGGATTCTAAAATTATCACTCTTAACGCAAATGGTAAAGTAACGGACTTTGTAATGAACGATAAATGTGCAGCAGGAACAGGAAGATTTTTGGAAATGACAGCTTTGCGCTTGGGCTGTAATGTTTCCGAACTTTCTCTTTTAGCTGAAAAATCTACGCAGGATTTAACTCTTAATTCCACCTGCGTTGTTTTCGCGGAATCGGAAATAATCGGAATGCTTTCTTCTTCTATTCCTCCGGAGGATATTGTTCTCTCTGTGCATCGCAGCATAGCAAAACGCATTTTAGCCCAAATGTCTGTTATTGTTTGGGAACAACCACTTGTTTTTACCGGTGGAGTTGCCCTGAATAAAGATATGGTCAAGTGTTTGAGTGAAACATTAAATTCTCAATTACTTACACCTCCTGATCCGGAAATTACAGCTGCTTTAGGCGCCGCTATTTTAGCCAAATGAAGTTTGATTATCATATTCATACCGAAGATAGTTATGATAGTTCAATTAAAGCGGTTGATTTAATTAATAGAGCTATTCAACTAAATTATAATGAAATTGCTATTACTGAACACCTGGATTTGTTACCTCTGGAAATTAAAAAGTATGGTGCCCCTTCATTAGACCATTATTATAAGAGAATTAAAGAGTTACAGAGTAATACATCAGAAATTAATGTGCTTTGTGGAATTGAAATTGGTGACTATCATAGAGTTAAAGAATATGCCCTTTCTTTGGTTGAAGACCTACAGTGGGATATTATTTTGGGTTCCGTTCATTTTTTAAGTGATAATACAAATGTTGCTGTTCCCCTTAAAAAACCTCTTACTAAAGAACAGGTTAGGAATTATTATCTGCAAAATTTAGCGTTGGTTTCCCAATGTAATATTGATGTTCTTGCTCATTTAGGCGTTTATAAAAGAGGTTATCATTATATTCCTGATGAAAGTGACTTCTATCCTTTAATTAAGGATATTTTGGCAACTATGATAGACCGCAATATTGCTCTGGAAATTAATTACAGTTCTTTGCGCAGAGGATACCCCACTTTTATTCCGGAAATTCCGATTTTAGAAATGTATCTTGATTTGGGAGGAAAACTCTTTTCTTTGGGGAGTGATGCACATCAAATAGAGCATTTTGACCTATATCGGGAGTTAATTCCTGCCAAATTTTGCACTTCTTTTCGCTATTTATAAATAATTTCCCCTCCGGAAGAACGACATCCTCGTCGTTCAAATTATAGTTTAAGGAGTTATCCACTTTACGGAAGAACGACATCCTTGTCGTTCAAATTATAATTTAAGGAGTTATCAATTTTCTGGAAGGACGACATCCTCGTCGTTCTTTGCCATCTTCACTTTGTTTTTCCATTTTTTCAACTTGGCAATAGCTCAACAAGTTCTCTTCTTCTTGACCATATAATAACAAAGTAACATTCCAGTAACAACCCCGTAACGAGACAACGGAAGTGTTACGGAAGTGTTACGGGGTTGTTAGTTAATCGTCAATATAACAAGCAAATAACTGATTTGAGAAACGGGAGACAGAATGTTTAACAATCCTATTATTGTTTAATGAATTAAGTGATTATTGAGGTTTGAAAGTTATATATCTTTCCTGCGAATAATTTGCCGGTATAGATTTATTTTTCCTTTGAAAATCTCAAGTGGTTACTATGTAAGTCAGGAGTCATTTGTGCATTGGTAACTTTCACCTTTGAAGTAACTTTTGTGGCACATATGACTCATGACGACCCTATAGACCAATCAAAAATAAAATCTGCGTAATCAGCGAAATCTGCGTGAAATGACGACCCTATAGACCAATCAAAAATAAAATCTGTGTAATTTGTATAATCTGTGAGAGATAGTCGTCACGAGTCCTCACTGCCAAACGAATTTGTGGGATGTGTATAAATATTGATGGCAGTGACGACTCCTGACTTACATTTGTGCCTTGATAACTTTCACTTTTGAAATAACTTTTGAGTTCTGGATAGCTTAAGTTGTTTTACAATATAATAATCTCCAAAATCCCTATTATCCTGTTCATCCCCTACCTATTAAATCCTTGTTTCAAAAATCAAATCTGCGTAATCAGCGAAATCTGCGTGAAACAAAGCGGAGAAACGGCATCCCCCCTTCTTTATTTCAATAGGACTGCTTTCTTGATATAAATCTCCTTGCCTGCCTGCATTCTAATATAATAAATACCCGTACTGCAGAGGCAGCCATTATTATCCTCTCCTTCCCAAGTTAATTTATAGCTACCCTGCTCTTTATATCCCAATATAAAATTGCGCACTAATTGTCCCCGATTATTGTAGACCTCAATTTTAACATCTGCGGGCATACTTATTTCATAGTCAATAGTCGTAAGGGGATTAAACGGATTAGGATAGATAGAACGGATGCCACTAAAGGATATAATATCAGGTAAATCTATACTATTTACTTCTCCTAATTTAGCAACAAAGATGTCTCCATATCCACTACTGGTTAATGTTGTAGTGCCGAATGTAGCACTTTCTGCAAAATTACCTGTAACATAGCTATTTCCGTTAGCATCAACAGCAATACTTAAGCCAAAATCACCACTTGTTCCACCGGCTTGCTTTGCCCATAGCCAGTTCCCGTTAATGTTCAGCTTAGCAACAAAGATGTCTTCATATCCACTACTGGTCAATGTAGTAGCGCCGAAGGTAGCACTTTCTTCAAAATAACCTGTAACATAGCTATTTCCATTGTCATCAACAGCAATACTATAGCCTCTATCACTACTTGTTCCGCCGGCTTGCTTTGCCCAAAGCCAGTTCCCGTTGCTATCCATCTTAGCAACAAAGATGTCATATTGTCCACTGCTGGTCAATGTAGTAGCGCCGAAGGTAGCACTACTCCAAAAATAACCGGTAACATAGCTATTTCCATTGTCATCAACAGCAATACTATAGACAATATCATAATCTGTTCCACCGGCTTGTTTAGCCCAGAGCCAATTACCGTTAATATCCAGCTTGGCAACAAAGATGTCTTTATATCCACTACTGGTCAATGTAGTAGTGCCAAAGGTTGCATTTTCTGCAAAAACTCCTATAATATAGCTATTACCATTGGCATCAACAGCAATGCCATAACCACAATCAGTATCTGTTCCACCGGCTTGATTAGCCCAGAGCCAGTTACCGTTTTGGTCAATCTTAGCAACAAAGATGTCAATGTTATAATATCCACTACTTGTTAATGTTGTAGTGCCGAAGGTTGCACTACCTTCAAAATAACCTGTAATATAACTATTTCCATTGGCATCAACAGCAATGCGACTGCCATAATCTTCACTTGTTCCACCGGCTTGCTTAATCCAAAGCCAGTTCCCGTTGCTATTCAGCTTGGCAATAGAGATGTCTTGACTACCACTACTGGTCAATGTAGTAGTGCCAAAGGTAGAACTATCATAAAAACTGCCTGTAATATAGCTATTTCCATTAGCATCAACAGCAATGTCCCAACCAAAATCTAAAGCAGTTCCTCCGGCTTTCTTTGCCCAGAGCCAATCCACATTTTGGGCAAAGAGTGCTACGGAGCAGAGAGCCAAGATAATGATTAGAGATAACTTTTTCATAATATCCTCCACGATATTCTTTTTCTTATTGGTTTGAGGAAAATGAAAGATTAATGTTAGTATATCTCTATTTTGTAAATAAAGCAATTTGCTTTGGTTAGATAAGCTAAACATTTCTCTCACTTCTCTTTTTAATTAATAATATAATCACCTATAACCAGCTTGTCAAGTTTTTTTTGGTAGACGAAGAACGCCGTTCCTCCGCAAGAAAAAATAGCGGAGCTACAGCGAGCTCCGACTACACAACAATGTAACCGTAGGGTGATTAAAACGACAAGGATGTCGTTTTTCCGGAAGGTTGACCTCCTGGTCAACCCACCTCTTGCGATTTATTTCTTTACCGAAATGCAAAGCAGTAACGAAAAGACACGGTTGCAAGGGGACGACAAGATGTCGTTCTTCCGAGTTGTGTAGATGGAGGAAGATTATGAATGACAAGATGTCGTTCTTCCGAGTTGTGTAGATGGAGAAAGATTGTGAACGACGGGAACATCGTTTTTCCGGAACGTTGACCTCCTGGTAAACCATAATAAAATGACAGGGATGTCGTTTTTCCCCCTCTGCTCTCTGCCCTTAGCTCTTTGCTTTTACCGTCTCAACCGTGAATTTTCTTACTTTTCGCTTTATGAAAAACAGTGGAGCTAAATGGGGGACTTGAACCCCCGACCTACTGATTACGAATCAGTTGCTCTACCAGCTGAGCTAATTTAGCCCTTAATGATTTTCAATATTGTCTGTTCTGTAGGGGAATCAATAAAATAACCCTCAGTTGTGCGGACTCCATCTTTTTCTTTAATTGTGCATTGGGTTCCGAGTTCCATTGTATAATAGGTTGAACTTAGCAAGCGAGCATAGACCTTGCAGGTACCTGTCAAATTTCGGGGATACCAATTTTGGCTGGAGGAGAAAGTAACATAACCGCGAATATCTGATTCCTTTATCCAATCCGGGATAGGAATAGAATAGCGTAGAGTGAAGTTTATTTTTCCTTCATAATTAGGCAGATAGAAGCTGTAGCAATTCAGGTTACTATTTTCTTTCAGCATTTCGGGATAGGGAAAAACAGGGTTGAAGTGTTCCGGAACAAGATTAGAAGAATAAACCGGAGGAATAAACTTATCGTTAATCAGGAAATACTCAATTCTGGCATCCTTAGTTAAAAATAAGCTATGATACACTGCTTCGGGTAGGGAATCCTTTTCCACAGAAAAATTGGCAGTAACATAGATTCTTTGCATAGGAGCATAGACACGAAGTTCAAGATTAATTTCTTGAGGGTTTAGCAGGGCAAAATTTATCTTTAGCGTGTCTGCTTCTTCAGCCATCAGGCAAAAAGTAAGCATTACGAGAACTAGGGTTAAAAGAAACTTACGCACTTTTCAGCTCCTTAATTTTGTGTTATTTTCTTTCCTCTTATTCTTAGAGGTTAATTTCGTCAAGAAAATTTCCTTTTACTTCATTAGAACCGCTTTCCGAATTACCTTATTATTGCCATTTTTTAAGTAAATGAAATATACTCCGGAACCGACAGAGCGGTTAGTATTGTCCTTTGCATTCCAATTGAAGCGATGACTTCCTGCTTCCAGTTCTCCTTTAAATAATTCTTTCACCAACTGCCCTTTAATATTATATATTTTTATAGCAGTTTTACCGGACACGGGTAAAACACAATTTATAACAGTTTCAGGATTAAAAGGATTGGGGCTGATTTTTAATTCCGGTTTCACTTTTGTAAAATTGTTTGGGATATTTGCTCGTTGAACTCCAAAACTGCGCTCTACAAGGGAAAAACTCATTGACTTAGGGGTCTCGGCAGTCCGAGCTTGAATCCAGTAATAATTATTAGGCCAGGGTATATTTACCAAGTCCTCTGTAGCTGTCCACTGCGTCCATTCAATCAAGCCCACATTGTCAAATAAGGCAGTTGCGGTTAGTTCTGTGCTGCCTGTCATCTGTAAACGGATTTCATAATAGAAAACATTGGCAGGAAGGTTCAATTCTTTGTAGTAATATGTCCAATCATTTGTTCCTGTAAGGTCTTCCGTCACATAATCGGTATAGGATGGAACTGCTGCAGTTCTGGATGTATAAAATCTGATTGTAATATTAGCAAGAGTTACATTTTCGGTTTTTAGCCAGCCATGCAGAGTGTATTTTTTAGTATTGTCATATATTTTACAGCGCTGGGAAATTGTAGAAGTTACGGAATCATCTCCGGTAGTAGTCAATTTTGCACTGCGCTCTCCATCTATAAAGTCCGTTGTAGAATAAGCCGGGGGAACCCAAAGATTACAACCCTCGTTTTCAAAATTACCATACCAAATATGTTCCTGACCTAAACGAAATTGATATTCTGCAGGTGGCTCAACATTTGTTATATCGCTAATGGAACCTCTCCGGGGTAACTTAATTGGTGAAGTATAACTCATCTCCCCGCTATGCATTAGTAATTGTTGCCAGGAACTGAAGGCATTAGCAGTTATAGAAGGATTTTCATCTTCCATTAAAACTCTCGCTTCCAGATTTTCTTTATCCACCATAACGCGAGTGTTAAAATCGCGAGACCTTCCTGCAATATAATCCAAAATGTAAACAGCCAATTGGCCGGTTGTTGGTTGGGGAATATATTGGTCTATATAAAAGGGTTTAATCCGAAAGTTTCTAAAGCCATCAAAATAGGCATCGGCATAGAGAATCATAGTTGGCATCGTTTCCGGATAATCCAAATCAAAAACAAAATTTCCCAGCGAATGAGCAATCAGTTTATTCTGATAAAGTTCCAAGCCCTGAATAATATGCGGATGATGCACTATAACCAAATCAGCACCACTCTCAATAGCGCTGTGTCTGATGGCTATATCCCATTGATGGGGAACATCGTTGCGATAGAAATAATCCTCATCTTCGGTATCTTCTAAAAAAGGATTGAATTCCTTATCATAACCTGCACCAGGAGTAAGAGAATATTCACTGCCCCCGTGCATTTCTACAATTTTAAGGTCGGCAACACCTTCCACTGCTTGAAGTTGCTGTTCTACATAATAGGGTGTCATATAGGCAAAACCTGGTTTATTATACCCCGCTTGCAAAAAAGGTTGCGCATTATTGTATTGACCGGTTCTATCCGAACTGCTTAAGAAAGCAATATTCAAGCCGCGGCAATGGTAAAAAGTAGGTAAATATGCCTCATAAGAATTAGCTCCACATCCGGTATATTGAATCCCGGCGTTATTTAACAAACCCTGCATTTGCTGATATGCTTCAATGCCATAATCCATAGTATGATTATTGGCAGTGCTAACTACATCTATTCCAGCATAAACAAGACCGTTTACATTGGCAGGATTGCCTCGGTAATAAACACTTTTCGTAGGATGATGAACCCCTACATTGGCTAAAACAACTTCCAGATTCGCTACATTGATATCTGCCGCATCCCCAAAATAAGGTTTTGAAGGAGCAAAAATAGCGTTTACTCCTAAAGTTGGAATTATACCTCCAGGATATTCATATTTTCGTGCAAGCATTATATCACCAACAAAATTTAGAGTTACAGGCAATCCGGATGTGCCTGTTTCCAGAGTAACTTCCGTTGCAGCAAAACCAACTTTGCCTGTATCGTCTGTCACTTTTAAGGTTACGGTGTAAGGATAAGCAGAAGCAACAGCATATAAATGATAAGGATTGGGCAAATTGCTGTATGTAGAATCTCCAAAAGACCATTCATAAGTAAATGTATCACTATCAGGGTCAAAAACAGTGCTAGAGAAAAAGACACCGGTATTTTTAGCGGAATAAGAAGCAGTAATGCTAACCGCTGGAGCAACAGGAAGGTCAGAACTGATGTCTATTATATTGTCAAACCATACACTGCGCGAAGATATACCGTCCAAATCGTTGATATAAATGATACCGTTGATAACAGGAAGATAACCCCAAAATGCCTCCCAGTCGGATGCCACAGGTAATTGATAAGTATTCCAAACCCCACTACTAAATGCACCTTGATAAACCGGTATCCAAACCTCAATATCTAAAATTCTAGTTCCTGCAAAACTATAAAGAATATTATGCACCCCATCTGTGAAACCAATACCCTGAATCCTCGGTTCAGAACTGGTTTTAACCTGAACCTGAATGATACCTGTGCTGTCTATAGCATAAGGAGTTATTTGCTGTAATTTGTAACAATTACCTGTTAATTTAAGACAATATAAACTGCTATCGGGAGTAGCAGAATCAAGAGTCCAGGCATCGGGCTGCACATCTTCTTCGGCGTTCCAGGAACTTAAAGAAACAAAACCACTTTCAAAATCCTCCAAAGTTGTATAGCGAACTGCCCCTAAAGTAAATCTTAGTCCGAAAAAGATGATTGCACTGAATAATAATTTCCTCAGCATCATATCCTCTCAGTCGTTATTGCTATTATTCTATATTTAAGCAATTTCTAAACCAGAAATTAGGGTTTCTTATCTATGGTAACAAAGAGACAATTTTCACGCAGATTTCGCAGATTACGCAGATTTTTCAGATTTTATTTTGATTGCCAGAGCCATTATGTGTTATATATGCTTCATAAATTATCTCCCAATTAAAAGAAATCAAAATAGAACTGTTATGTCTTAGGGTAAATAACTTATGAAGCTCCCTATGCTTAAATCGTTTTTTCTATTTAATAATCCCTAAAATCCTTTTTATCCTGTTCATCCCAGACCTATTCAATAATCAAATCTGCGTAATCAGCGTAATCTGCGTGAAACAAACACATTTATTCAGCTTTGAGGTCGCGAGTCATCAATTCTATGATTGCCTGCCTGGGGTCTTTATCTTCGTAAAGGACTTGATAGACCTTTTCTACAATAGGCATTTCCACTTGAAGTTTTTTAGCTAACAAATAAACGCTGCGGGTAGTAGCAACTCCTTCAGCCACCATTTCCATTTTAGATAATATTTCAGAAAGCTTTCTGCCTTTGCCAATTTCCCAGCCAACAAATCTGTTGCGGCTATGAAGGGAAGTAGCAGTAGTAATCAAATCCCCGATTCCTGAAAGCCCTAAAAATGTTTCGGGGCAGGCATTCAAAGCTACTCCCAGGCGTTGGATTTCCACAATTCCCCGGGTTAATAGAGCTCCGATAGTGTTATCTCCAAAGCCCAAACCGCTAATTATACCTGCTGCGATAGCAATAATATTTTTAACTGCGCCCCCAATTTCCACTCCGATAAGGTCTAAATTGCGATAAACGCGGAAATAAGCATTACTGAATACAGTTTGCAGTTGGCAAAGTAAATTCTCATTGCTACCGGCAATAACAACTGTAGTAGGTATTTTTCGGGCGACTTCTTCGGCATGGGAGGGACCGGATAAAGCACAAATTTTACTTTCAGGTAAAAAAGGCAGTTCATCTTTAATAACGGCATCAAGGGTTTTGAAGGTCTTTTCCTCTATTCCCTTGGCTACATTTACTACAGCTAAAAGCTGCTGTCCATTCCACAAAGAAACAGGGGTTTTATGTAAAGTGGAACGCAAAAATTGGGTAGGTGTTGCCAGGATAATAATTTCCGGGGAAAAAGTGGAAACTTCATTAAAATCATTAGTAAAACAAACTTGCTCAGGAATAGTAACACCAGGCAGTAAATGTGGATTGGAATGCGTCTCTTTTAATAGCTGCAAGTATGCGGGATTATATTCCCAAACCAGAACTTGATGCCCGTTTTCGGAAAGCAGTGAAGATAATGCCAAACCCCATCCTCCGCCTCCAAGAATGGCAATATGCAAGCTTAATCCTTATCATCCTTATTACGATGAAGGAAATGACTTATGTCTTCAATATCATCATCATTTAAATCAAAATCATCCAAATCCTCTTCTTCTGCATCACCAATCCAATCGGGACAAAAAAGTAGGTCTTCTTCAAAATCCCAACCGTCTACATTATCCAGTCCGTAACGCGAGAGCATTTCCTCTTCCCAAAAGGAATAAAAGACGGTTCCTTCATCCACAGCCCAGACCAAAACGGGTTTTTTATAGTGGCGCAATTCCACTTTAGGATTTTCCACTAAATTAAGGAATTCATTAATTTTTTCGGGGTTATCCTCTTTTTTAAAAATCATTTTTCACCTCTAAAATTAAAACTTGTAGCGCAATGCAGTGCTTATACGATTTTCACCATATTCTTTCAAGCGCTGCACTGATTCATTATCTGTTTCTACATTCCTGAAATAGTGAGAGTAGTCAAGAGATAAATTCCATTGCGGGGAAAAAAATACATCACAACCGGCAGATAAATTATAAGTATAGTAAGCCCTACCACCATACCAGGAGCCACTTCCCTGGTAAAAACGCTGTTCATAATTTAGAGCAAAAGAAGGTTGCCAAAGGGTTTTCCCTTTCTCGGAAAGAGGCATTTTGGGCAAAGTTAAAGCGCCTTTGTATATATTACTTTGATAGGAGCAATCTTTATTCTCTAGGCGTTTATCACAGCTGAAATCCTGATAGCCGTAAGAACCTTCTACTGTAAAAAACGGAAATTTATAGCTGATTCCTGCTTCTCCGGTTATAGCTGTGCCGTCACCTTCCGTAAAATATTCATTATAGCGATAAAGTTCATAGCGCAGATTAGCTTTCACAATAGTTTTAGGAAGGGGCTTTATTGCTATATCACCCCGATATGTATCGCGGCTGTAACAGTATTTTTCCAGTTCACCCGTTCCATCGGTATCTACAAATTGACGGAAATAAATATAGGGATTACTGGTATATTGGATACTGCAATTCCAGTAATAGCGGTAAACCTTAAATTTTAATGCCCAATCAGTGCGATATTTATCTTCATTACTGATATTTTGAGCAAAATTACCAGTTACCGAGGGTGTAAATTTCCACCAGCGATAAGAAAAAGGATATTGTAGTTCAATGCGCGTTTTTAAGGTTAAATCATCTATCGTATCTACAAATTCTAGGTTCGGATGACCATCATTAAAACGGTCAATATCATATTCCGAAAGGTGAAACGAATTATCAGAATAAACGGCTTCCACTTTTACAGAACCGGTTATTTGTGCTGCAACTCGGGAAAAGCTGAAAAATAGACAGAAAGTAATCAGAAGAATTATAGGGCGGATATTGGTTTTTCTTCTTATCTTACTTTTTTTTGCGGTTTTAGTTTTCCCTGTATGATTTGAGGATGTAACCTCAAAAGCAGCGGTTGTTTCTTTTTCCTTTAATTTCTCTCTGCACTTTGGTTTAGAAGGAACTTCTTTTACTTTAGTATTATCCATAGACCACTCTACTTCTTCATTATAACCGGCTTGGCAAGGAATAAATGTTCACTCAAAGCTCTTAATTCATAATCTGTGCTCTGTGCGTTGGCAGGTAAAACAATTTTTTTGGCAATTCCCAAACTGCTTATTCCCTGACTGCGGTATTTTGTTGTGCGTTTGAGGGTAAATTCTATAACCTCAACTAAATCCCCGTTAGCATATAATCCCAATTTAGGTATGGAACGGTCAAGCAAACGCGGACGCACATAAACATAAGCGTTTCTGCCATTATGGAGTGTAAACTTAAAGGGTTGATTGGGCAAAAAAGTGTAATAATCGCTGTTAGAGCTGTTATGTTGCACACTTACTGTCCCACTGTGAGCTTTAATAACAATGTTAGGTTGTTTTGTTGCTGTTGGCTGTTTGGGAGGTAAAACACTGAAAGCACGCATATAAGTTGAACGGTCATAGCAAATTATCTGTATGTCCTTAGTGTTTTCCGGAATATCTATGATAATGGGCTGATAGATATAATAATCCCCTTTCTTTTCTTTTAAGGAAAGCGGATATGTCTTCTGCTCTTTATTTATAACAGTTACAATTTCCGGTTTACGAATTGCTTCTTTGCTGAAACTGCGTAGCTCAATTTTCTCCACACCGGTGGTATTTAAAATTAATGCTCTTTCAGGTAAACTACGATAATAATAATAGTTTCCCGCTTCAGTTTGAAGCAGGCGTTTAGTACCAGGATTATCAAATGGCAGAACCTTATATCTATTTACAGCTTGGGAAAATAGCAAATTGATTCCCAGAATAATCAATAAGACGGATATAATGTGTTTTTGCATTGTTAAGTTTCCTTACAGTTCTTCGTCAAGGTCTACAATATTAGCCATAAACTGTCGGTCATGACGGTCAAATATAATTACTACTATTATGGCAATAAGTAAGATAGTCAGACATATAATAGTGACTGTTTGATTGTGGATACGAGAAACGAACATTTTCCCTTCTCCCACTTTAGGCATTGTGTCAAACGAAGTAGGTAGATTATAGCGTTTTGCCCAGCGTAAAATTCGGCGAAAATGCAAGACGGGAACATTGTTCTTTGCCATCTTAATCATCACACCTTCATTTTCATAATTGTGTTCAGCCAAATTGCGATTGATACCTTCCGGAATAAGATTGGCATTGGGCTCACTACCTACATTCGCTATACCTGTTCCAATATTTACAAATGCTTTATAGCGTTCTCCTTCAGGCAAAAGTTCTTCATAAGCCGCCATCCTGATAGCGATGTTATCTTCCAGGTCATTCCCTATTAAAAACGGAACATTATTTCTCTGCATTGCGTCCCGAAGGGCTTTAATACCGTTATCCGATAAGCCAATTGCCAGGTCCTCTTTCCCACCCAGGGAGGCATAACTAGAACCAAAATCAAACAGACCTTTTTCTTTCAGAATGCTTTCCATATCCAGCCAGGTAAGTTCCGGTCTATTTGCTCCATAAGATGCTGAGGATAAAGCAACAATTATTTCAGGGTTTAATCCCATTACTTTAATAGCTGAATAAAGAGCTATATTAACTGCAGGATTGCTTCCCGTAATTCCTACCGCAATATAATCCCCAGGCATAAGTTTCAGCTGGGAAAGCTCTTCCACAAATATAGCCGCCAGATTGGGATTAAGAGCAGCTCTCTTTTCCGAAAGCAACCCTCTGTCCGTAGTAATAGAACTTAAGCGCATTCCAATTAAACCGGTTTGCAGCGGGTCATCTATAGGGTCTATATCTATTCCTCTTTTATTTATTTCAGCGGTTAATGAATCCATTGCCGCTTTCATTAACTGAGATGCAGCTATCTTGACTTCATAATTATCACTTTTTATTTGCACATAACTGGTTTGTGCTATATAAAAAAGAATTATGGCTAACAACAAAAGAATGATTAAAGAACGATTGGATTTCAAAGATGGACGATACATCATTTTACAATTCTCCGTTAAAAATAACCATTAAAGCTAAGCGGACTACTATCGCAGCTATCCCCATAGAAGATACTGTCTTCCAAAATCCCTGCCTTTCAAACCAGTTAGCAATAAGCCCAGGAATGATGTAACCAATAGATTGCATTTGCAATTGGTGAATAGTAATATCCTGAACAACCATAATTCGGGAAACCCAACCCAAAATAAAACCAATCAAAATACTCAGCACCATCCTCCGTTTACCAAAAAGCAAAGTGAATGTGCTAATAATTCGTATAATAGCCCAGGTTAACAAACTGATTACCAAAGTGCCTAAAATCTGTAATGGCCTATCCAAATATAAAGCAATGTAACCGGGAACTACTATTCCTCCCGCAGAAGCGCCTAGTAATTCACTGAACATCAACGAGATTATTACGCCCATCCCGACCGCGGCTTGAACTATTGTATCAATCACATCCGGCTCCTTTCATTACACTCTTTCATTTTATGTCTGAAGTGGGCTACTATTTGTGCCCCGTATTTTATTGTCCCGGCGATGTTACCGATTCCCAGAATATGAGATTCAGTTTTTGTAAGCTCCCACACCTTTTGATAGATAACATCCGGTAAAGGTTCACCCAGGGGGAATATTTTTTCCCGGGGAATACCTGAATGAATTGCATAGGATTCTATCTTATCAGGAATTTCTCCCGTTAGCAATAAATAAGAAAAATCCAGGGGCTTGATAGCATCCACTAATTGATGACTGCGAAAAAGTCGGTCCGCTCTGCTATTAAGGATAATTATCTTTTCTATATTCTGCAGATTACCAGTAACCATTTTAATAATTTCTACTGTTGATTGTGGGTCGTTTGCCGCAAATACATTATAAAATATTATGGTCTTCCCTCTATCCTCAATCCGGTATTTTTTTAAAGCACCAGGGTCGGGAGTCGCTTTTTGCATTCCTCTCAAAGCTACATCTCGGGGAATTCCCGCTTCAGCACAGACGGCAAGGGCTAACTGGACATTTTCTGCATGTTCAATGTATCTGAATTTATGCAATTCCTCTTCTGTTACATCTTTAGGTCTTATTTTTTGTATTTTACAATGCCTGCTTTTCGCTACTTTTTCCAAAAGCGGAAACTCTTTTTCTTCTGCCGTGTAGCATATCCCTTTTTTAGGTATTGTATTACTGATACTCATTGTTACGCTCTCCAATGTTGAACCCATTAAATCCAGATGGTCTTCCCGACAATTGGTAATAACACTGATTGTGCTACGAATAAATTTATTTTCGGTTATCCACTGCAAAACAGGATTTACTGCCATACATTCAATTACTATGGCATCCGGTTTATGCTTTACAGCATGACGGAATATGTATTTCTGTTCAATTATATTAGCTCCCATTAAACGCAAAATAGCTGCTTCTCTTCCATCCGGAAGGATAACTCTGGGTAAAGTTCCTGTAGTTTTTGCCACCGTTACTTTTCCTCCTTCCCTTAAGCCGGCTGCTATGAGGCGAGTTACACTGGATTTTCCCCGCGTCCCGTTAATATGAATCCGAATCGGAATTGACAGCACATTTTTGGTATGTCTTTGATATTCTATAATCCAATGAGCTATTAGCAGCATAGTCACAATTATCAGAACAGTCATCTATTCCCCTGTTAATAAGTTTTTTTTCACACACCTCCAGCATCGCACCTAGCTATGCAGAAAGTGTCAATCTTTTTAAATGCAATTAACATTCCATTTATAACTCTTTGTAACCGAAACCGTGTAGCCGGAGGTCGCCGTTCATCAGCTTTTTTTCTCTCACAGATTACACAGATTACACAGATTTTATTTTAGAAGTAAGGATTTAATAGGTCTGGATGAACAGGATAAAAACGATTTTAGGGATTTAATAGGTCTGGATGAACAGGATAAAAAGGATTAAGAGGATTTAATAGGTCTGGGATGAACTACAAGTCTGACGGCACTTAAGAACAATCATAAATCAAATCTGCGTAATCAGCGAAATCTGCGTGAAACAACGGTTCTGGTAATTAAAAAATCAAATCTGTGTTATCTGTGTAATCTGTGAGAAACAAAGGTTCTGGTAATTAAAAAATCAAATCTGTGTTATCTGTGTAATCTGTGAGAAAAAAAAAGCGGGAACGAATTCCCGCTCTTGTTTACATATTCGCCGTTAGCATTTCTGCTCCGGGCACATTATCCATAAATCCGTTAGTCACAGCGGATGCAATGGACAGAATGTCGTCGCCCATAGTTTGCAAATCCGAATAGGTAAGTGTCACTAGGTCAATGTGTTCAGGGTCTGCTTTGGCAAACAGGAACATCATTTTCACCCACAATGCGTAGCTCGTAGCTGGAAGTTTACCTCTGGGAGTTAAGATGGAATGCAAGGAAGCATATTTTTTCAGCTCTAGCTTGTAGCTATCAGAAACATCTTCGTAAATAACTGCCAGGTTCTTCATCTTGTTACCCATTAAACTGTTTTGGTCGGTAAGCCGCGGAACTACATACTTGCGTGCAATACACACGCGGTCTTGGAAGTAAGAACCAAAGGTTAACTCATCCAGAGTTCCACTATAGGTTCTAATGCCGTACTTTAATTTGACCTTCATAATAGAAAGCCCTCCTATTATTTATTGGGGTTTTAAATCTCCTGCGTCAACTTCTCGTATCCGTTAACCTCGCGCAGTAGTCCTGCTTCAATAGCATCTTTAACGCATTTGCAGGGCAGGTTATCGGAAGTAATTTGTTCTCTGTTAATTGTTAATAAATCAACTGCCGGATTTTGTTTTGCCAGCGAATACATCAGTGTTAGATATACATTTTGCCAGCTCATATAATGTCTTTCGCCGGGAGAATAATCATATAGTGCAATATAAACTCGCAGGTCTTTGATATATCCTTCTGATGGCTGCAAGTTCTTCAGGTTACGGCTAATTGCTCCTAAACGCCTATTCGCTGCTGTTGTTTTGGGTTTCACCCATTTCCGAGCAATCATCTTGCCTAAGCGTTTATTGTAATAATACACCATTCCCTCACAACTACCGCAGAAGAGTAACTCCAATTTGGATTCTACTATCATAATTTTGTCCTCATATATATACGCCGGAAATTTGCCCCCACTTCTCAAAATAATTTTTCTCTCACAGATTACACTGATTACACAGATTTGATTATGGAATAGGTCTGGGATGAACTACAAGTCAGGAGTCGTCACTGCCATCAATATTTATACACATCCCACTAATTTGTTTGGCAGTGAGGACTCATGACGACTATCTCTCACAGATTACACTGATTACACAGATTTGATTATTGAATAGGTCTGGAATGAACTACAAGTCAGGAGTCGTCACCCATCTCGACCTCTCGACCTCTTGACCTCTCGACCTCAAGACCTCTCGACCTCTCGACCCCTTGACCTCTCGACCCCTTGGCCTCTCGCTGCCTCCCCACCTCGCCATCTCGCCACCTCACCATCTAAATACATTCTAACTATTTCTCTTTCTCTCTTTTTCTCTTTGTAAAAAAAATCCACCTCGCTACCTCACACTATGTCAATAACACCTTATTTTCCAATAAGATATGCCAATGTGATGCGTAATATTTCAACTTGACAAAAATCAACTATCATATATAGGTATCAATATATTAGTTATTAACAGAGGTGAAAAAATGACAAAGAACAATAAAGCCGTTAGGACACTCCTGAACAACTACCCTAACTATAAAGGTAGCAAGGTGATAGACCTGCTTTATGCCTATCCCGATACTCCGCTTCCAGCTTCCGATATGGAATTAGCTGTTAATCTGCAAATCCCTCCGGAGTTTGTATTTCACAATCGCTATCACTTTGCTCCTATTTTGATGACCGATGCTAAGACCTTAAGAAACATAGATAAGCGTCTGAATCATCTTATAGAATTGAAAGCTTTTAATGCCACAGACGAATATGACGAAGAAATTCAAGCCCTTATCCGTTACCGTCAGGAAACCACTCTCCCCACCGGTAAAATAAAGTGCTTTAACGATGATGATTCCAGTGCCTACGACCGTTTGCGTAAAAATATAGACACCCTGCTGAAACAAGCTGAAAAGGATGGTTACAGCGAAGCAGTGGCTATTGTAAAGCGCTGTTTACGCCGGGGCTTAATGATGTGTTGGAATAGTAAAAATGGATGAGCTGAACCAAGCCATATTTTTTAACTCCTCTATATTTAATATGATAGTGAGAAATTACAGGTATCTCGGGAATAAGATGTAAAGTTCCAACTATCAATAAAATAAAATTATTAGTGTTGACAGAACGCTTGACATAAAATCAGAAAATATTTCTTATGGTTATAAATATATGCAGAGAGTAAATAAAACAGGAAAGAGGTTGGATATATAAATGAAATATATATATTTCAGTAAATTTTAGTATGAGAGGTAACAAGATTATAAGGTTAACACTAACAAGAGAAAATACTGTTTTTCTCAAAATGATATATAAAATGGCTATGGAAAAGATAGCAAATCTTAGTATATAGGAGATTAAAAAATGATATATTATATGATTAAACTAAAAGCCAAAACAACAGCTTATTCGCACACCTGCAATAAGCCAATAAGCGTAAACAATGGGGAGAAAAGCCAGGCAATTGTTTTCGTGGATTTATCTAATGCTTGGCTCTATTATGAGAAGCTGGGATTTAAAATGGTTTCGCTTACTTTGCAATTGAAAAACGGCAAAAAAGTAACCACGAATATTCCGCCGTGGAAGAACCAATCGTTTACTTCCACAGCCATTAAAGAATGCCATAATGCGATAGCCATCATCACCGGAGAGGTGTCGCAACTGATGGTCATTGACATTGATAAAACTGGTACTACTCTTCGCAATGTGCTGGATGAATATGGACTGGATATAGACGATTATTGTTGTGCCCTTTCTCCTTCGGGAGGTATGCATATTTATCTGGATTGGTCACATTCAGAACTATGGAAACAGCGTTATCAGCGTAAAACCCTCACCACTACAAATAGCAATATAGGTATTGATATCCGAGCTGACGGCGGTCTCATTTTTGCTCCGCCTTCTACTGTTATAGGAGGTGGAAATTATGAGTGGATACATTATCCTGTAAACAGAAGGGATTTGGATTACGACCCAAGTAAGCTCATCCCGCTTATGGATGCTATATTTGAATATAATAATCCTAACCCTTTAGCACCAGTTAAAAAACAGTTCATTATGCAAAATATTAACTGTCCCAACCCCAATGAAGATGAAAGCTATAAAAAAACTATTATCAGTAATTGTAGCCCAACTGTAGCGAAAAGCTATTCCCCCTCTGATTATCAAAATGTTAAGTGTTTAATTGAAAGCTATAATGATAAAGCTCTAAAAATAGAGTATTCTGATTGGATAAAAATGGGATATGCAATAAAAAATGCTTTTGGTAATGATGGATTGAATTTATGGCTGATGTTTGCCAATAATCCCGCTTATAGTGATGATAACCCCTCCCTCCAAAAAAAATGGAATTCATTTCAGAACCCGATTGCAAAACTGGGCAGCTTTTACTATCTGGCTGAAAAATATTTAGGGGTAAAAATAAGCTTTGTCCAAGAAAATAAAGATAAAGTTGCTTAATATGAATAATCTGAAAGGAAAATTAAAATGAATCAGGATAAAAAGTATAAACAATTATGGAAAAAAGAAGGTGACAAAATGGAAAACTACAATAAGGAAAATAAATTGAGGAGTAAAACAAAAATGAAAACAACTGAAGTGGATATTGATTGCTTACCGCCCTTTTTAAGAGAATATTTAAACTTGGCTACCCGTGTCTGTAGTGCTTCTCCCAAAGCATTAGCTGAAGCTTGGTTACCTATTATTGCAGTTAATATAGGCGATAGGGTTTACATCATAAATGAGCTGAAAAAAGTATTTTCTAATCTTTGGGTCGGTCTAATTGGTCCTTCTGGACAATCCCGGAAAAGCACTACTATTAATGTAGCTAAACTTACTATGCAGCAGTTTTTTAATAGCTTGGATGCTATGAATGAAAAAGATAGACAGAAGGCAAATCCTATCATAAATAGAGTAACTTTAACTAAACTGGAATCAATGCTCAAAGTTAATAATTCCCCCTTAATCCTGTTAGAAGAAATAAGTATTCTAACGGAAATGTTTAATAATAAGAACAATAAGGGAATGAAACAAGAATTAACTGCTTTATATGATGGCGGACCTTTCAACTACTCTTCAATGAATAATACTATAGAGATTAAGGATTGTGCCTTATCTATGCTGTTTTGTGCAACTCAGGAATGCGTCCAGAGAATCTTTTATACGGAAGAAGACCGCCAATTCGGCTTTGCTCAAAGAATATTCCCTTGTATCATTTCCACTACCAATAAGGGTAAAAATATAGCATTTTTGTCTGATAAAGAATCTGCTGAAAAATTAAAGCAATTGGATAATAAACTTGATATTTTAAGAAAAATACCTGGCTCCTTTGAACTAAAATTAAGTCCCGAAGCAATGGACTATTATCAAGATAAAATAAATATTATTAAGAACAGTATTGAACAAACTGATGGCTCAGATGCCTGGTCTTATGGAATCAGAATATATATCCAAGGTTTTCTAAAATTTTGTATTATCTTTACTCTTATGGAACACATTGAAGAACTGAAGAAAGCCGAAGTGGAAAATAAATGTAAGGACTTTTTTGACACCCTGCAGGTGAGCGTAGAAACAGCAGAACAGGCATTATACTTATGCGGTGTTATTTATAATGATACTAAAATATTTATGAACATCATTAATACCAGTAAACTTAGTAATGAAGCCAAAATTGTAAACCAACTTGCCAGATATCCTGAACAATGGGTTACAAGGTCGCTAATTTTACAAAATACCAAACTTCCCGCTAAGGAATTTAATAATGCTATAAAAACTCTTACTCTACAAGAAGTTGTTATGGCATGTAAAAAGAAATCCTCTGACTCATACAAAAATACTGAATGCTATATTCTTTTATCTGATGGCTGGGATATTTATAACCTTCCAAATAAGCCCAAGAACTTTCCCGATATAAAAGATTTACCTGTTATTTCACCCCATAGTGTAGAGAGAAAAAAGGCCTCTTAATTCCTTGCCCACGATAGTTGGGGGTACAGCCGCTCGCCGTGTAGGTACGGGCTCTCGTCGTAGCGCCACTCTCCGCTCTCCGCTCTCCGCTCTCCGCTCTCCGCTCTCCGCTCTCCGCTCTCCGCTCTCCGCTCTCCGCTCTCCGCTCTTGCCCTCATTTATCCATTTTATATGCTGATTATCTAATTTATATGCTAATTATCTAATTTATATCTCATTGTAGCACAAGCTGTTAACTAATAAATTAGATAAATTAGAAGGTTTTGGAACCCCCTTACTATGGACAAACTTCCTTTTGAATAAATTAATATAATAATAATAAATATTAGTATAATAATAATATAATCTGATACCTACTTACCTACCTATGACACCCGCCAAAATAGCTAATTTATCTAATTTATCTCTTAAACCATTGACATTATGAAAGTTATAACTCTATCTCCTTTTGCTAATTTATCTCCGTCATTAGCCCAACCTATTGCTATTATGGAGATTATAATTTCACCCCAATTTGCTAATTTATTCCCTACCCCTCTCTGCCTGAGGTTGCCTTTGTGTAGGTCTATCTAGCTCCTATCGGCGAATTTATCCCCTACCCCTCTCTGCCTCCCTACTACCCTCTCAAATACCACCAATATGTTTGTTTATACACACTAAAACAAAGTTTGAGAACTCTTCAATACACTGTTTACAGTCAGACAACCCTCCAGTAGGGAAGCAGGGTAGACGGAATGTAAGTCAAGAGTCATTTGTGCCTTTACAACTTTCACCTGAGATATAACTTTTGTGGCACATATGACTCATGACGGCACTGTAGACCAATCAAAAAATCATATCTGTGTTATCTGTGTAATCTGTGAGAGATAGTCGTCATGAGTCCTCACTGCCAAACGAATTAGTTCATAGCGTAAAAGTTATTTCGGCAGTGACGACTCCTGACTTGTGTCTACCCAACTAAACCCAGAGCTATTTAATCCTTGTTTCTACTGCTTGTAATATATTTCTAACCTCGGTTTCGGTCATTCCTCTGGTCAAGCCTAAATCTTCAATGCTGACTTTCTCTCTGCCATAGAACTTATAGGCAACAATCCGATAAAACATATAAGGAGAATGCAAACCCACTAATGAGTGCGTATAAGTTAAATCCGGTGTAGCACCATGAAAATAAAACTCCCCCTCGGGATTAGCTGAGCCATTATAAAACACAAGGTAATAATCTGGAACAATAGGAGTATCAAAAATGGTCTCAGTTACAGCATCCCAGGTGAGCACAGCATTGTAGCCATCCATTACGCAGACAAGGTTATTGGGCGGTTTCGGGGGAACATATTCACCCGTGCCTCTCAGCTCTAAGGTATAAAGCGGAGAGTTTACTGAATTATTGTGAATATAAAGGGTATCAATAACTGTTCCTGCTACCTGCGGAGTAAAAAGCAAAGATATTTCGGTCTCTTCTCCTGCGGGTATAGCTAAAGGCAGCACTGTGTTCACAAAACTGAAAAAAGAATTGGATTCTTCAAAATTAAGGTTGTCAATAAGCAACTCTGCTGTCCCGGTATTGCTTATCACAACGGAATAGAGAGTTGAACTACTGCCCAGATACACAATACCGAAATTCAGCATTGTTGGCGGATTAACCTCTATCTCGGGAACGCGTTGAATAACAGTTATATAATTCTCTCTTGTTAGGGAAGCAGTAGAATTGGCTGAATTGGTAACAGTTAGCGTAACCGAATACACACCCGGGTCTTGATATACATAAACCGGATGCTGCTCATTGGAATTATCGCCGTTGCCAAATTCCCAATTCCAAAAGATAATACTTCCCGTTCCAGCAGTGGACTGGTCTGTAAAATGAACTTCCAGGGGCTGTAACCCGGAAGTGACATCAGCTGTAAAATTCACCGTAGGTGGCAAAGGTACCGGAGTGATAGTAAAAACTTCATCTGATACATCAAAAATGCCACTATTGGCAGAATTGCGAACCTTTATCAGACAATTAGTAGAAGGATTATTGGGCACTAACCAGTCATATCTCCCTATTGAAGCAGGATAGGGACTGGTCTGAACAGGCAGCCAATTTACTCCTCCATCAATACTATAATCAATCAAAACAAAGGACACATCTGCCATACTTGACCAAAGTATACTATAAATACTATAAACAGTTATATATTCATTCCCATTGGGAGCAATTACAATAATTTGCGGACGGATGGTAAAGGGATTATCGCTTATATCCCAAAATGTATTATTAGTAGCATCCGAGATTTTTATCAGGCATTGACTGGAAATAATATTGGGAACAGTCCATCTATAGCTACCTGCAGCAGCAGAAACATTATTAGCTATCGTTAACCAGGAATTACCGTTATCTGAACTGAATTCAATTTTTACAGTTTCAATAAGTTCTGAATTCCAGCTTATGTATAAGTTAGTATTTATTGCATATGCTTCCCCACCATTGGGACTGAGTAAATTTAATTTACAAATACTAAATGGCTGGTCACTCCAATCATAGATAGCAGGCTGAGCAGAAGAGGATACTTTTAAATAGCAGTTAGCAGCACTAATATCGGGAACAGTCCATTCACAAGTTCCCTGATTGGCAGGAAGACCAGTGGCAATACTATTCCAGGTAACACCGGCATCACAGGAATAAGCTAAATTTACCATAGCGATTCCCACTGCTGTCCAATTAATAGAATAGTTCCTTCCTGCTTGCAGCTTAGAATAATTGGGCGCCGTTAATGATAAAGAATAGGGCACAGAACTGCTAATAGTAAATGTTGCATCTGATATATCAAAATAATTACTATTTTCTGTGCTTACCACTTTAATTAGACAATTATTGGAGCTTACATAAGGGACAGTGAAGGAAAATCTGCCTAATGCTGCCTCAACCGGACTGGAATTCAGCATTATCCAATTTACTCCATTATTTAAAGATAATTGGATATTTACATAATTGCCTGTATTAATAAAATTCCAGTAAACGGTCTTTGTGCTTCCTGTCTGCCATTGTTCTCCCCCGTTCGGAGCTAAGACCTGATAAACAGATATACCTATTTTGGAGATAAAAATGTCCCGACTACCACTACTCATCAATGTAGTAGTACCAAAGGTTGCACTTTCTTCAAAATAACCTGTAACATAGCTATTTCCATTGGCATCAACAGCAATGCCATAGCCAATATCATCACTTGTTCCCCCAGCTTTCTTTGCCCAGAGCCAGTTCCCGTTTCTATCCAGCTTAGCAACAAAGATATCTTCATATCCACTACTGGTCAATGTAGTAGTTCCGAAGGTAACACTACCAGAAAAATAACCTGTAACATAACTATTTCCATTGTCATCAACAGCAATGACAAAGCCATAATCCCAACCTGTTCCCCCGGCTTGCTTTGCCCAGAGCCAGTTACCGTTAATGTCCAGCTTAGCAACAAAGATGTCATTATATCCACTGCTGGTTAAGGTAGTAGAACCAAAGGTAGCACTACCAGTGAAATTTCCGGTAACATAGCTGTTTCCGTTGGCATCAACAGCAATGTTATAACTTTCATCATTACTTGCTCCCCCGGCTTGCTTTGCCCAGAGCCAATCCCCATTTTGGGCAAAGAGTGCTATGGAGCAGAGAACCAGGATAATGATTAGAGATGTCTTTTTCATAATATTCCCCACGATATTTTGGTTTTCTTATTGGTTTGAAGAAAATGAAAGTTTAATGTGAGTATATCTGTATTTTGTAGATAAAGCAATTTACTTTGATTAGATAAACTAAACATTTCTTTTACTCCCTTTTTGGATTTTCCAATTAATAATATAATTACCTATAACCAATATGTCAAGTTTTTTTTGGGGGTGCGAGAATAGAGAAGAAAATTTGGAAGGGAATAAGAGAAGTGATAAAAAAATTAATAATACAGGAGAAACTGATGTCTGCAGGTATTTAACAGGAGTTTGTCAAAGATTAAGCTCTTAAATTTCCTGAAATATGGAGCTTTCATTACGATGTTACTCCAAAGTAGCATCTGATAATTTTTCAACCTTTTTATTTCCATTTCCGGGCTACATATTTTCCTTGCCAAAAAAGCCCCTTCAGTTATAATGTATAAAAAACATACCTGCGATGAGAGATAAGTTCTGGCATCAAGGGTGGAAAGCCATCTTTTCCTCTTTTGTATGCCAGCATAAATTTCTTTTCGCTGAAGGAAGCGAAAAAAATGAACACCAAATATCATATTTTAAGCATTATTATGGAAGACCGTGAAAGTGCTTTTCATCCTGTAAACGAATTATTGCATAGTTATGCTCAGCATATTCTTTTACGGGTGGGCTATCCAATGCGTGATTTAGGAGTTGCTGTAATATTTTTAATAGTGGAACTCCCTGTTTCTGAAATGGGTGCTTTATCCGGAAAACTGGGACAGATAAAGTCCGTTAAAGTAAAAGTTACAACTTTGAAACTTGAGGAAGGAGAACAAAATGAAAATTAACACAGAAGGACTTAAGTCCTTTATTCCTACAGCTGAAATTGAAGAACAATTAAACAAAAACCGTTTTGCCGATGCTTTTCGGATTAAAGATATTGTAGATAAATCACTGGATAAGCAGCGTCTTTATCCAGAAGAAACAGCTGCCTTAATCAATGTTACTAATCCTGAATTAAAAGAACTTATCCTGGAAGGTGCACATACCTTAAAAGAACGAATTTACGGAAATCGGATAGTTCTTTTTGCTCCTCTTTATGTAGGAAATGAATGTATAAATGATTGTGTTTATTGTGGATTCCGCATTTCCAATAAAGAATGCCAGCGGGCAACCCTTAGTAAAGATGAGTTGATTGCTGAAACAGAAGCTCTTGAAGATAAGGGGCATAAACGTTTAATTATGGTTTACGGTGAACATCCCGAATATTCTCCCGAGTTCATTGCTGAAACGGTTCAAACGGTTTATAATGTAAAACATAATAAAGGTGAAATCCGCAGGGTTAATATAAATGCTGCTCCTATGGATATTGAAGGTTTTCGCACTGTCAAATCCGTTGGCATTGGAACTTATCAGATTTTCCAGGAGACCTACCACGAAGAGACCTATAAAAAATTACATCCGCGGGGACCTAAAAGTAATTTCCTCTGGCGTTTATATGGTTTGGATAGAGCTATGCAAGCCGGAATAGATGATTTGGGTATTGGTGCATTGATGGGGCTTTACAATTGGCGATTTGAAGTTATGGGTCTTCTTTATCATACAATTCATCTTGAAGAGCGCTTTGGAGTTGGTCCGCACACTATTTCCTTTCCTCGTATTGAACCTGCTATTGGAACGGACTTTACAGAAAATCCTCCCTACAAGGTCTCCGATGAGGATTTTAAACATTTAATAGCCAGCATCCGCTTAAGCGTTCCCTACACTGGAATGATTCTTACAGCCAGAGAACCAATTGAAGTGAGAGATGAGGTTTTACGCTATGGCATTTCCCAAATTGATGCCGGAAGCAGTATTGGAGTTGGTGATTATGCACATAAAGATGAAGAGTCCAAACGCAAAAGTCAATTTGTTTTAGGTGACACCCGCACATTGGATGATGTAATTTATGAACTAGCAAATAGCGGTTATATACCTTCTTTTTGTACTTCCTGTTATCGTGCCGGAAGAACTGGAGAGCATTTTATGGAATTTGCCATTCCCGGTTTTGTAAAAAGATTTTGCACTCCTAATGCTTTACTAACTTTTGCAGAATATCTTTATGATTATGCCAGTGAACGCACTAAAAAAGTAGGACTGGAACTGATTGAGAAAGAAGTGGCTAAAATAGATGATCCTAAAATGCAAAATTCCGTAAAAGAAAACCTGGCAAAAATGAAAGAAGGAACACGGGATTTGCATTATTAAAGTTAACAGGTGAACGGGTTAACGGGTTAGCGGGTTAACGGGTGAACAGGTGAACGGGTTAAAAGGTGTAAGGATAATTATTAATAGATGGGAAAGGGAGAAATCTGATAATAAAATCCATTCTTAACTTGACATAAAGCGTTATTAACACAAAATTGTAAAAATAATTAATCAGGATAATGTTTATGATCCGGGCAATCGTCTTATTAAGCGGAGGAATGGATTCTTTGGTTACAGCTGCTTATGCTGTATCTGAATGTGACGAGGTCTGTTTTCTGCATTTTAATTACGGTCAACGAACGGAAAAAAGAGAATTATCCTGTTTTAAAGCATTGGTAAATTATTATCAGCCAATTCAAGCTAAAGTTATTGATTACGGCTGGCTCTCTGAAATTGGTGGCTCAGCTTTAACTGATAGAACTATTCCTCTTCAGGAAAGAACGATTTCCAGTTCAAAGGTTCCTGTAACTTATGTTCCTTTCCGGAATGCTACATTTCTTTGTTCTGCAGTTGCCTGGGCTGAAGTTATTAAAGCAACAAGAATTTATATTGGAGCTGTGGAAGAAGACAGTTCCGGTTATCCTGATTGCCGGGAAGTTTTTTTCCAGGCATTTAATAAAGTGATTGCTACAGGAACAAAAGGTGAAATTCCGATAGCAATTATCACCCCTGTTTTACATAATAGCAAAGCGGAAATAGTTCAACTGGGAATTAAACTTCAAGCTCCCTTTGAATTATCCTGGAGCTGTTATACTGATAACGATGTTGCTTGTGGAATTTGTGAAAGCTGTATTTTGCGTAAAAAAGCATTTGCACAAGCAGGGTTTGAAGACCCTCTTCCCTATCGTAACTAAATATAATAAATAGGTATTATGAACAAAAACATCCTCATAATTTTAACCGGCGGAACGATTGCTATGAAAGCATCTGATCCGACCGGAGTAATTCCCAGCCCTGAATTTGCTGTTTTTTTAAGGCAATTTCCCCAATTAAACAGTGTTGCCAATGTAGAAGTGATGGACTATTTGAATATTCCCAGTCCCTATATGACTCCCGCAATGATGTTTGAACTGGCTGAATTGGTAGACCTGAAAATAATTGACTATGATGGTGTGGTTATCACTCACGGAACCGATACTTTGGAAGAAACAGCTTTTTTATGTGACTTGGTGTTAACTACCCGTAAACCGGTTATTTTTACTGCAGCAATGCGTTCCGGCGATGAAATCGGTTTGGACGGTCCCCGAAACATAATTGGCAGTGTTAGAGTTGCCTGTAATCCGGATTCAATGGATAAAGGTGTTTTGGTAGTAATGAATGATGAAATTCACACAGCTAGAGATGTAGTGAAAGCAGATACAGGTAAAATTGATGCCTTTATTTCACCCGGCTACGGACCCATAGGAAATGTAGACCCCGATAAAATTGTTTATCATCGTGCTTCTCTCTATCGGGAAAATGTTTGGACAGAACAATTGGATACAAGAGTTGAACTTATCAAAGCAGTAGCAGGAATGGATGGAAAATTTATTCGTTGCTGTTTGGAAAACGATATAAAAGCAATAGTGATAGAGGCAATGGGAAGGGGAAATTTACCTAAAACACTGATTCCTGATATTGAGGCAGCGATTGCCAGAAATGTGTTAGTGATAATAACTTCCAGAACTTATACAGGAAGAGTTTTACCTGAATATGGTTATGAAGGCGGAGGAAAACATTTGGAATCAATTGGTTGCATTCTTGCCGGGGATATGAAAGGTGTTAAAGCACGCTTAAAATTGATGGCACTTTTGGGTAAATATCAGGATGCCGATATTGTAAAACGCTTTTTCAAGCAGAGTTTGTTATGAAAATTGCTATTTTAGGACCTGCTCCTCCCTTCCGAGGTGGAATTTCCCGTTTTACTTTGTCCCTTGCTAGGGCTTTTAAAGATATGGGGCACACAGTTCAATTGTTCAATTTTAAAGAACAATATCCAAAATTGTTTTTTCCTGGGAAGGGACAATATGATGCGGAACTTTCTGCTAATGAATTTATCAATCATCAAATCCTTATTCCTTGGTTACCTAAGACCTGGAAAACTACTATTCACGAACTTAAACTATATAGACCTGATACAATTGTTGTATCCTGGTTTTTACCCTATTTTGCTCCTGCGTTCGGCTATATTTTAAGACGAACAACTTTTTCCCGTATAGTGATTGTAGCACATAATATTGTATCCCACGAGAAATGGTTTGGAGAAAAACAATTTTTGCAATATGCTTTCCAGCCAGCAACTAAAATAGTCACCTTAAGTAAAGCTACTTTGGATGAACTGCATAGAAAATTACCTCTGTATATATCTAAAAAAGGTGTTTTAGGTTTTCATCCCTGCTATGAAATGTATAATGACAATATATCAGCTACACGGAAAGAAAATACTCTGTTTTTTTTCGGTTTGATTAAGCCTTACAAAGGTCTGGATGTTTTACTAAAAGCAATGCCGAAAGTGATTGCAGCATTTCCCGATGTGAAATTAATAATTGCCGGTGAGGTCTATGGTAATAGCAATATCTACACTGAACTGATACAAAAATTAGGTATTGAAAAATATGTGGACTGCCATTTTAGCTATATCAGTGATCCGGAAATATCTTATTTTTTCAATAAATCATGTCTCTGTATTCTACCCTATAAAAGTGCCTCACAAAGCGGTGTTATAGCCACTTCTTACAGTTTTGGAGTTCCTGTTCTGGCAACGAATGTTGGGGGATTAGGAGAATATGTTATAGAAGGAAAAACCGGCTATCTAGTTCCTCCTGATAATTCTTCAGCTCTGGCTGAAGCAATAATTAAATATTTGAAATTAAAACCCGATATGAGCCAGGCAATTAATGAATACACAAAACGCTATTCCTGGAAGGGATTGGCGGAATTACTAATTAAATGAAGATTTTACTTCTCACTTATTATTTTCCCCCTTGTGGAGGTGCCTGTGTTCAAAGATGGCTGCGTTTTATTCGTGCTTTAACAAAAAAAGGAGTAGATATTTATGTAGTAACTACTCTAAATGGAGATTATCCTTACACGGATGAAAGTTTGCTGGCTAAAATCCCTTCGTCGGTAAAGGTTTATCGCAGCAAACCCTTAAAATTTAGTAAATTGTGGCACTTTTTCGGACAAAAGGAATTGCCTTATGGCTCATTGCAAAACAAAAAAACCGATAGTTTCGGGAAAAAAGTTCTGTATTGGTTACGCTTGAATTTTATTGTTCCGGATATACGAATTGGCTGGAATCCTTCTGCATATAAAAATGCACTGAAGGTTTTATACCAGGATAAAATTGACTATGTTATTACTACTGGTCCTCCCCATTCTACGCATTTGGTGGGTTTAAAACTGAAAAAACATTTTGGTGTTCAGTGGAGGACCGACTTTCGGGACCCGATGTCTGAAATATACTATCTGAAAATAAATCCTCCTTGTAGTATAACTCTTGCTTGGCTTAGATATCTGGAACGGAAAATTATTCAGACAGCTGACCTGAATTATATTTTCAGTAAAGTTATTGCCGATGCTCTACCCCCCGGTAAAAAGGAGGTCTTGTATAATGGTTTTGATCCAGATGATTTTAAGGATTTTCATTACTCAAGAACAGATAAATTTCGGATCAAATATGCGGGTCAACTGACTGCAGGACAAGATGTAAGCCCCTTACTGGAAGCACTTTCTTCTTTGAAACTACCCCTAGTGGAATTTTCGCTTATTGGTACCCGGGATTTTCCCCAAACCGATATCCCGGTTATAAAAATTCCTTTTTTACCTCATAACAAAGCATTGCAGGAATTGGTGAATGCTGAATTACTTATCCTAATTATTAATAATTACGAAGGTAACGAAGGTATGCTACCATCAAAACTTTTTGAATATATGGCATCCAGAACTCCTATCCTGTGCATATCTAAACCTGCCGGTGAAGCATATAATCTCATTTGCAAAACGGAAAGTGGGTTCGTATGTAACAATTCCGAAGAAATAGCTAATTATATTAAGTGGTTATATAAAAGATTTATGAAAGGGGATAACTTACGCACAAAAGGAGATATCTCTTTCCTTGATGTAAACAACCAAGTGCAAAGCTTACTAAACCATCAGGAGTCATTTGTGCCTTGATAACTTTTACCTGGGAGATAACTTTTGTAGCACATATTACTCTCAAATCAAATCTGTAAGTCAGGAGTTATTTGCGCCTTGATAACTTTTACCTGGGAGATGACTTTTGGGGCGCATATGACTCATGACGGCACTTAATACCCATCAAAAATCAAATCTGTGTTATCCGTGTAATCTGTGAGAGAATGTCGTCATGAGTCCTCACTGCCAAACGAATTATCGCATAGCATAAAAGTTATATTGGCAGAGACGACTCTTAACTTTTCCGGAAGCTATTCCAATAAAGCTTTTACAAGTGCTTCCGGCTCAAGACGATAAGGTGAACCTTTCCCTTCAAAAAAATGATGGGCTTCAATCAGATGGATATCTATAGCATTCCAACTTACAGTAATATTGTTCTTGCGATTAGTTAATGTTGTTATATACTTTCTGTAAAGACCCCCATGCCCATAAGGGCAGGTCATTGTCCCTTTGTTTGATTCAGTATGCACTTCGTAGGTGTTATCAATAACGACTGTGTTGTTATAAGCATCAAAGGATGCACTGGAGAAATATTTCATCCTTTTGGCAATTTCTTCCACACTGCGATTCAGCCTTTTTAGTTCTTGTTCATCCGCTGCTATAATTTCTGCAAGTGGACGTTGATCAGTTCCCAGGAAACCTGTTACAGTAAGAGTTCCTGGCATCATACGGGAGCGAATTTTGGTTTCTTTAAGGGTTTCTTTCATTATGCTTTTCCCATCCTATTTTTTTAATAATAATATATTGGAATATCATAATTAAGTGTATCTAGTGCCGGTTCTGGTCCCCTGCTTAAAATAAGCTTAACAGTAGATTTTTTCAGTGCTTTTTCCCCGGCTGCAGGGATACTTCTAATAACAGAATTTACCGGATATATATCGGAGTATGTTGAATCCACTACACTGCTATACAAATCTAAATTTCTTAAAATTATAAATGCCTCTTGAAAAGGTTTACCAATCAGCGAAGGCAAAGTTACCGTGGAAGAACCTTTACTGATAATTAAATAGACGGTTCCATCCTGACGTATTTTTTCTCCCGCAACCGGATTCTGCTCCAGAACAACTTCAGGAGCTGCAACATCACTAAAAAGTGAGTCTTTAACTATTATATGCAATTTTTCTTCCTGAAGTAACTTTTTTGCTTGAACAAGAGGCATTCCAACAACAGAAGGGACTTCCACTTTGGGAGTGCGTCCTAAAATGACAGGAAAGAGAATCTGACTGAAAACAAAAGCTGTTACGATTATAATTCCAATTCCGATTCCAATTATATAACCAGCTCTTTTTGTACCGGTTGGAGATTTTGTCCGGACATAAATATTTTTATTTCCGGCGTTGTAATTTGGCTGCAAAAGCACCATCCATATTATGTTTGAAGGGTATCGTTTTCAAATATCCGGTGCTGGTATATTTATCCGGAATAAATATACCTGCCGGAATCAATTCAAAATGCTTGTTCTTTTTTAAAAAAGCGGAAATTTGGTCTTCGTTTTCTTTAGGATTCATTGTGCAGGTAGAATAAACCAAAAAACCACCCTGAGCAACAAAATTAGCTGCATAATCCAATGCTTTTTCCTGAAGCTTGATCAACTCAGGAATATTTTGATGTGCCTGCCAACGGAGGTCTGATTTTCTACCAAAAACACCCCAACCGGAACAGGGTGCATCTACTAAAACTCTCTGAAAAGCAGGAGCTACAGGACCGTATTTAAAGGCATCTGTTACAACCATTTTGATATTAGTAAGTTGTAAACGATCGGCTGACTGTTTTAACAGTTTCATCTTACTGGGAATTTTATCTACAGCAATAACTTCCCCTGTATTATCCATTCTTTCGGCAATATAACAGCACTTTCCACCAGGAGCAGCAAAAAGGTCTAAAACGCTATCTTCTTTTTGGGGATCAAGCAATTCTACTATAAGTGCAGCTGAAGTATCCTGCACAGAAAAATAACCTTCTGAGAAAGCTACATCTTCCAGAACTTCAGCTGTTTGTGCGGTATGAAACAGCATCGGACTTGCTTGAGAAGGAGTAATCACAATGTTTCTCTTGGCAAAATATGCTTTCAGCTTTTCGGGAGTTGTAGCAGTGCTGTTTACTCTAATATGCAATTCCGGATTTTCATTGAAAAACATAGCCAGGTATTCTGTATTTTCCTCACCCCATAAATCCAGCCACTGTTTAATCAATTCCGGGGGAAAAGAATGCTCGTAAGCAATACGCAAAGCAGGTTCATCAGGATAAGAAACTTCAGGATTGCGTAAATAACTTCTGATCACAGCATTAACAAAATCTGCTACTTGAGGATTGAACAGTGTTTTAGCCAGTTCCACTGTCTCATTTACAGCAGCATAATCCGGAATAGAATTAAGGTATAAAAGCTGATAAAGTCCTATATAAAGCAAAACTTTAATCTTAATATCGGTATCAGCATATTTCTTTTTATCCACATATTGTTGCAGGATATAATCCAGTTTGAGATAGAGCTTGATCACTCCTTTCACAAGGTTGTAAAAGAGAGCAGGGTCTTCGCCTGCATTTTTCAATTTTTTAGCTCGCTGATGTAATAAAGTATCAGAATATTCTTTATCTTTAAGCACTTTCAGAATAGTTGTATATGCTTCGGAGCGGAAGTTCATTTATTTCTCTGATAGATGCGTTTAATGATTTCTTTAATTAACTCTTCCGTATTCAGTTTCCGCATTGAGTCATCCATTAAAGCAAGTTCTTTGCGAATTTGCTGTAAATTAAAACCTAAAGAGAGTAATGCTGATTCTATTTCACTACCAATATCGCCAATGTGTAATTCCTTCTGGTCTATATGGCTGAGTAATTTATGGACATCATCTTTCAGCTCTACAATTAAACGCTGGGCTGATTTTTTTCCGATGCCCGGAACTCTTGTCAGTAACACTTCTTCGCCTGAATTAACAGCTTTTATAAAAGTCGGGATGCTTAGTGTGGAAAGAATTGATATAGCTATTTTGGGTCCTATTCCACTAACTCTATTCAGCATAACAAAAAGTTCTCTTTCTGCTTCTGTAGCAAAACCAAATATTCGCACATCTTCATTACTTATATGCAAATAAGTAAGCAGTTTACAAGGTTTACCAATTGTCGGTAATTGTTCATAAGTGCTAATCGGGATTTTCAATTCCCAGCCAATACCTATTGTTTCTATAATAGCCATCACTGGTGTTTTAAAGGTAAGCGTTCCGGAAATATACTGAATCATCTTAACCACTTCATCCGGTTATAATGACAGGTTGCCACTGCTAAAGCATCAAAAGCATCATCCCTAGCAAGGTTTTCTTTTAAGGAATAAAGCTGATTTATCATATAGCGAACTTGTTGTTTACTGGCATTACCGTTTCCGCAAACAGATTTTTTAATTTCCCGCGGACTGTATTCTACAATAGGAATATCTTTCATCGCTAAAGCAAGTAAAATAACACCGCGAGAATGACCCAAAGTAAATATGCTTCTTACCTGCCGATGAAAGAAAATGCTTTCTACGGCAGCTATTTCAGGATGGTATTCCTCCAAAATGGTTATAATATTATCGTAGAGTGATTTTAACCGTAATGCTAATGTTTTTCCCCGCGTAACATCAATCACATCACAACCGGCAGCAAGCACTTTTCTGTCTTCTATTTGAAGCAAACCATAACCGCAATAACGGCTGCCGGGATCAAAACCAATAATAATCACTTAATTATTTATGCTTGAGAAAGTTTCTCTATTACTTCGTCCGAAACCTCAAAATTGGCATAGACCTTTTGCACATCATCAAGGTCTTCCAGTGATTCAATCAAGCGCATTAGTTTTTCTGCAGTATTATCATCAACGCTAATTGCATTTTTAGGTATTCTGATAAGTTCAGCATTATGGATAGGATAGCCCTCTTTTTCCAGATTACTGATAACGGTATGAAAATCAGCAGGTGAAGTATAAATATCAAAGTTATCATCATTAAGCTCAATATCTTCAGCACCTGCCTCTAGTGCCTTCAGCATAAATTCATCTTCATCCAAACCTGCAGAAGGCACATTAAAAAAGCCCTTCTGTTCAAAATTCCAGGCAACGGAACCTGTTTCTGCAAGGTTTCCTCCAAATTTTGAAAATGTATGCCGCAATTCAGAAACGCTGCGTTTTTTATTATCGGTCATCACTTCAACAACAATTCCTACTCCATTATGTCCATAGCCCTCATAAACAATTTCTTCATAAGCAGCACCCTCAATTTCTCCTGTACCTCTTTTTATGGCGCGTTCAATGTTGTCTTTGGGCATATTGTTTTCTTTAGCAGTATTAATAGCAGTTCGTAAGCGGGGATTCATATCGGGATCTCCACCTCCGGTTTTAGCTGCTAAAATTATTTCTTTAACCAATCGGGTAAAAACCTGCCCTCTTTTAGCATCCGCAGCTCCTTTTTTGTGCTTTATAGAACTCCATTTATTGTGTCCAGACATATAAACCTCTATTTATCTTCTCTTAAATTCATTATGTAACGAAGTCCTATATTGTCAAGTAAAAAGAAAAGAACCGGAAGGTTGACATCCTTGTCAATCAATGAACGACGAGGACATCGTTCTTCCGGGGTTTATGAACGACGAGGACATCGTTCTTCCGGGGTTTATGAACGACGGGGACATCGTTCTTCCGGGGTTTATGAACGACGGGGACATCGTTCTTCCGGGGTTTATGAACGACGAGGACATCGTTTTGCCAAATTCACTCGTTGGTTTCACCTGTTCACCCTAATCGTTTGTCTGATCCTGCCAAGCAGAAATCACTTTCTGGGTAATATCATCCGGAACTTTTTCATAATGTGAGAATTTTTGGATAAAGCGGCCTCGTCCTTGAGTAAATGATTTCAGGGCAGGATAGTAATAATGCATTTCTGCTAAAGGCATTTGAGCTGTTAAATATTGTTTTTTACCGTGTTGTTCCATACCCAGAATTTTACCTCTACGGGTAGAAATATCACCCATAACATCACCCATATATTCACTCGGAACGATAATAATCAGTTCATGAATGGGTTCCAGAAGTATCGGCTTAGCTTTTTTGAAAGCATCCTTCAAAGCCATAGAGGAAGCGATTTTGAAAGCAATTTCAGAGCTATCAACTTCGTGGTAACTGCCATAATAAACTTCTACGGAAATATCAACAACCGGGTAACCGGCAATGATACCCTTTTCCATCGTTTCCCAAAGACCTTTTTCAATAGCAGGAATGTAATTTGAGGGAATTACGCCACCTACAATGGAATTGATGAATTTGAATCCTTCCCCTCTTTCAGTTGGTTTAATACGGAAATAGACCTCAGCATATTGTCCGCGACCACCTGACTGTTTTTTGTGTTTATAGTTGGATTCAGCACTTGCCATTATCGTTTCTTTATAGGGAATTCGTGGTTCTTGTAAAACAGCATCTACTTTATAACGATTTTTCAGCTTTTTCAACACCAGTTGTAATTGCTGTTCTCCCATTCCGGAAAGAACATTTTCATGGGTTTCCACATTTAATTCATAACGGATTGTTGGGTCTTCAGCAATCACTCTTTGCAGGACAGTTCCTATTTTATCTTCATCTGCCTGATTAACAGCTTTGAGGGTTTGCCAGGTAGTTGGAGTAGGTAATTCTATAGGTATTATAGATAAATTAGAGCCGGAAGAAACTATGCTGTTCATTACTTTGGCATTTTTCAGTTTCAATAAAGCACCAATATCGCCTGAGTTAATTTCGTTGCAATCATTACGATTTTTCCCCAGCATATAATACATTGTTCCAGCTTTATCTTTGGCATCTTTTTCGGGAATGTAAAATTCCATACCTGATTTTAAGGTGCCTGAAAAAAGGCGGAAATAAGCAAAATCTCCCATTCCGGGATCAGCATAGAGTTTGAATATATAACCTAAAAGTTCACCATCGGGCTGACAGATAAAAGTGGTTTTTTCATTTCCCTTAAGAACTTCTATTTCATTTGCTTCGGCAGGGGAAGGAAGATAATTTATAATTCCGTTCAGAAAAGCTAAAACTCCTTCTCCTGTTCCAGCAGAACAAACAAAGGCAGGTGATATTTCACCGCTTAATATTCCTTTCTTGAGTCCTTCAATAAGTTTATCCTCAGGCAGTTCCATATTTTCCAGATATTCATTAAGCAAATCTTCATCGGTTTCGGCAACTGCTTCCAATAAATGAATTCTTGCTTCTTCCATTGTTTCCACAACATTGGCTGGAACTTCACTTTCCTTTCCAGCTTTTATTGCTTTCCGTTTAATGATATCTACAACACCTTCAAAAGCACCTTCTTTACCAATAGGAAGGTGAATTTTTACAGGTTTAAGATCTGTATTTTCAGCAATTGCTTCCAGCGTTTTATCGTAATCGGCATTATCATTATCCATTCTGTTTACTACAATGATCTTGCCCATTTTGCGTTCTTCAATTTGTTCCAGAGCAAGTTCCAAACCAACTTCATAACCACCTGTTGCATTTGCTACAATTAAAGCATTTTCTACAGCTGGTAAAGCTACAATTGCATCCCCAACGAAATCTGGACAACCAGGTGTATCCAGAATGTTTATCTTATGGTCAAGATATTGAACATAACCAATAGAAAGGCCTAAGGACATTTTTTTAGCGATCTCTTCCGGATCAAAATCCATTATAGTATTGCCTTCTTCAATTCTGCCCAAGCGGTTTGTCGTTTTCGTTAAGTAAAATATCTGTTCTGCCAGAGTTGTTTTTCCTGCACCACTGGCTCCAATGAGCAATAGATTACGAATTTTCTTCATTTCATTAACATTCATTTTTTCCTCAGTCCGTTTATCATATATTTTTTTATATACTGTTTATAATTGTAAGTCAAGATTTTGTTTCAGCTGTTTCCGTCAATTCCTTTTTTCTATTTTCTTGGGTGGTAAAGGTAAAAAGTATCCCCCTTAATATCTTTTCCAAACAGCTGCATATATTTGTCAACCAAAATTGGAGGAATGACAGGAAGGGGTTTATTGGTATTCAATTCTGATGGGAAGATTTGTTCAGGATTTTGATTATTTCTATTTCTGTTATTTCTATAGGAATTGAACCAGATTTGGTAAGCGAAAGTTTTAGCCAAGAGAGCAATTTCATTATTCGGTTTTTCAGAAAGAAAGAATTCTTCTTCAATAAGGTTATGAAAGGATTCCACATCACTATTCCAAGTAGGTCTGCGATAGGGAATAAGAAAATGAGTTGCTTGATATTTTTCTTTAATCACATCTAAGTCTTCTTGATCACCACTCCACATCATTTTAGCGTACGCTAATTTGTTGTTAAGGGCATCTTCAAGTTCTTCAATACTTCTTACTTCAATGGTGTGATTAAGTAAATCAGTAAGTTTCTTTTGATACATATCTTCATGAATCTTTTCTAAGAGTGCCGGCACTACTTCTTCTAAATCTTTATCGGCAAAACTAATTTTTTCATGGCTATGACGAATTGAACCACTTAAAACTTCCGCCTTTAGGTCGCGCGGACCAATTTCTAAGCGCAGCGGGATACCTTTCATTTCATGTTCACTAAATTTCCAGCCTGGTGACTTATCGGAGTCATCAATTTTAACTCTAACACCAATTGATTTTAAGCGACTGACAAGTTCTAAGGCTTTTGGCATAATTCCTGGTTTATTTTGTTGGATAGGGACAATGATAACTTGAACAGGAGCAAGCCGTGGTGGTAGGCTAAGCCCATTATCATCGCCATGCGCCATAATAACACTGCCGATTAAACGCGTTGAAACACCAAAACTAGTTTGATGCACATATTGTAAAGTGTTATTACGATCTTGGAATTGAATATTAAAAACACGGGCAAAACCATCACCAAAGTAGTGAGTTGTACCACATTGTAAAGCTTTACCATCTGGCATAAGTGCTTCAATTGTAAAAGTTTGTTCAGCGCCGGCAAATTTTTCTTTCTCGGTTTTAGTACCGGTTAAAAACGGAATCGCGAGTAATTCTTTACCCATGTTTTCATAAACTTTAAGCATATCAAGCGCATGGGTCCGTGCTTCTACTTCCGTTTCATGAATCGTGTGCCCTTCTTGCCATAAGAATTCACTACCGCGTAAAAAAGGACGCGTTGTCTTCTCCCAGCGAACGACAGAACACCACTGATTATATTTCTTTGGTAAATCACGATATGAGCTAACTATTTTAGCGTAGTGATCACAAAATAATACTTCACTTGTCGGACGAATAATAAGTGGATCTTCAATCTTTTGATTACCACCTTGTGTTGCGACTAATGTTTCAGGGGCAAAACCTTCGATATGATCTTTTTCTTTTTGAAAAAGACTTGTGGGAATAACAAGGGGCATGTACACATTATCATGACCTTTTTCTTTAAACTTTTCATCTAAATATTTTTGAATATTTTCCCAAATCGCATAACCATAAGGTCGGTAAATAATAAAACCTTTAAC
>ERZ1026792.383-NODE-383-length-38925-cov-4.708722_pt1 | contig 38925 bp, 61 predicted proteins | sample MGYA00520884_ERZ1026792 | MGnify/ENA primary metagenome ERZ1026792 (study PRJEB33270, sample SAMEA104284473) | anaerobic digester metagenome | biome: Anaerobic digester microbiome; feature: mesophilic sludge digester; material: Anaerobic digester biomass | place... | reverse complement strand
CAGCAAGAGGAGTACTGCGAGATAGCCCGAAAGCGCGTCGCTGCGGTGCCGGCCAGGCTCGATAGGTGGGCGGAGGTGGACGCATGACCTGGGGGCACTGCGATTCGTGTCGCTGGCGATGGGTGCCGTGGGCGGGCCCCTGCATCCATGTTCCGCCAAAGGAGGGGGAGGAATGTATCGGTTTCAGCCCGGCCAAGCAACACCGGAGGCCGAAGACCATGGACAAGAGCACACGGGGTGGAGCATGAGCAATAACCAGGTGGTGGAGGGGCTTTGACCGACCACATAACCCTCCGGATCGGCCAGGAAGCTCCTCTAATCGAGCTGACCGGCCAAAAGAGGAGCATCGTCTATCTAATAGTCCATGAGACGAAGAAAGCTCTCCTGATCGCGGCTGTAGAGAACCAGTGCGGTGAATGTGTAGACGCCAAGAACTACTGGTTTCCCAAGTCGGTGATCCTGGTGGACGGCGAAAAGCTTCGCTGTCAGGCCGTGAATGAGGCGGAAGATGCCAATGTGATCCAGATACCTAGCTGGCTTTGGGCGAAGAAAGAGCCGTGCAAGCCTATGGGGGCATCCCGGTGATGGCTAGCCCTGCCTCCGCTCCAACTATTGAGTATCTAGATGCGAAAGATCAGGTAGCCGTGCTTCAAGAAGAGAACACGCAACTCTGGAAGGCAATTGAGATGATGCAAATAGATTTTGCATCTCTGGCTAAGCGAGTTAAGGCTCTCGAAGGCGCACCAAAGGAGAGCAAGAAGGCTGGGCAGCATCTGGATGTTCTTTATGATTTTCTAATCAAATCAGGCCAGAAAGGAGTGACTTATAAGCAGATGGCCTCTGTTTTAAAGGTCACTCCTCGGAGAGCGAAACAACTCAAAAACCATATCTCAGAGGATGACCGTTTTATCGTGGTTCGCCACCCAACGCGAACCAACTCTCACGTTATCTGTCTCAGGAAGGTGAGAAAGTGAAATCGGGAAATTTCCCGTTTCCCGGTTTAGGGGATCAGGAAGAGAAAATAACTACCTACACTACTACTTACTTCAGTTTGAGGCTCTGGCTCAAGCTAAGGCAAGTATCTAATTCTAGTACCATAGCATACTTGAACCTATTTAAGTCTTACCCCCATGAGGTCTCCAAGGAGATAACCTATAATCGGGAAACGGGAAATTTCCCGTTTTTAACAGTGTTAACAGTCTTAAAGACAATAAGGAGATGAGGACCACGCCAAAAATATCGATAACCCTGGAGGGCAACACCTGGCAGGACATCCTGCGAGAGATGAGCATCATCCAGGAATGCGCTAGACGGGCCTCTAGCGCGCCAAGGATCGATGATCTGCCAGAACGGGCCAATATAGCCAAAGACTGCCAAAAGTGCCGTAACGAGCACCTGGTAAGGCTCCAGTGGATTCTAGGAGAGTACTTCCTCGGGCCGGAGGAGAGAGCCGAAATCCTGGAGAGGATGAAATGACTCCAGAAGAGCTGCGAGCCTATAGCCGGGAATACTACCATGCCCACCGGGAAGAGATCCTGGCCAGACGAAAGGCATCCGCAGAGGCCCACCCGGAAAGGCAGGAGGCGCACAGGGCTCAGCGGTATTGCCACGACACATGCAAGATCCTCAAGGAGCACAAGGAAGCCCTGGCCGATGATCCGGAGCGGCTGTCGACAGAGTTCATCCTGAAGCTGGTGCAGGGGGACGACGCATGAGCTATCTACAGGATTGCATCATGGAATACTTGCGACAGCATCCAGAGGGCGCGACGATGAAGACGGTCGCGGCGGGCATTGGCTCCAGTAGTGCTGCCTGTAGGTATTCTATCAGGGGCCTGGAGCGGTTCGGGCTGGTCGAATCGCGACGGGTGGGGCTTGGTAAGATCTGGAGGGCGATAGAATGAGGTGTTATGGGAGGTATGCTAATCTATGGTAAGTCATAAAATCATGATTGAATTTAGGAAAGCTTTGAAGGACGAACCACAGAGTATGAGGGAACTCTGCAACAAACTCGAACGTTCGGAGGGCAGCGTTCGCACCGTCTTAACTGCGATGGAAGAGCTTGGACTCGTTGAGAAGGTATCAGTCTGTCGCACAAGTTCGGGAAAGAGGCCCATATCCGTCGGGTGGAAGCGAACCATATAAAACTCTTTTAAATAAAGCGTTTTATACAGTCGCGTATAATTTATAATGGTGGAGTGATAGAAATTGCTAGTGTCAGAGCAAGCATCCGAACAGGGTGGACTCGCTGGCCATAGTTCCGGCGCGTCGACTTTTCCGGGGGAAAGGACATCGGGTGGTTGGATACCACTCATGCTGCAACCCAAAGAAGGCAGACCAATCCAGGTTGACTGGATTTGTCCTGTCTGTAATAGACTCACCGGAAACTATCGTACATGCCCCCACTGCGGTCTGGAAGTCAAGACTTCCCCACGCATTCGTGATCCTTTACCCAAATCAAAAAAAATAAAACACCACAAGACATGGGCATTGGAAATATTCGATCCAGAGGATGCGGACAGTATTATCCGATGTAATCACTGTGGGCAAATAATCAAAACCCCCGATATCCCATGCTTTTGCAATTGCTGTGGTCAGAGGATTTTGAGGTAGCTCGACAATTTTATATACTTTAATTTACTATAATAACTGGCTGGATACCCCGACGGGGGGAAAAGGAGATTTCTTGGACTCCCTTCCAGTTCTGAATTCCAAGAGCACAACCAAGAGGTGCGAAAAAATGAAACCTGGATACGTATATTTCATAACTTTTGAGGATGAGGAGTTTAGATCAAAGATCCCCGCCATTAAAATAGGCAGCACTTATGATATCGACAAGAGGATGAAGAGCTTATCAACTGGCTCGCCCATGCCTTTGATGCTTATCGGTTTCTTGATCCACAAATCACATTCCCATCTTGAAGCTAAATTACAGTACGAGTTTCGCCGATTTAGAATGAAAGGCGAATGGTTCATGGCCTCCCCCGAGCTGCTTGAAAATATCAAAAGTCTCGATCCAAAATTCAACATCTTGGATGATCTGTTTAAGGAAACGGAAGAGGATGCGAGAGCCAATTTTCTTGTTCAAAAGCTCAAAGAGAGTGTTAACAAAAAGGATGCGATCATTAATGAGCTTTTGGCCCACATAAAAAAGGTCGATCCTAGCGGTTATCCCATTGTATATCAACGGTTGATCGATGGGAGACCTTCGTATATGCAGAAACGACTCAGAGCACGGTAGTATCCCTTATGTCCCTTCTCACCAAACGCAAAAAGCCGTATCGTAAGGCATTTTCTCATCCAAATTTTCCGTATCTGTTCGACGACGAGCCGGACGAGGTCGCCAGGTTCCGTAAGCACGAGGTAGCATGCCAGACAGAATAATCGATCTCGACTTGTGGGAAGACGGTGCCGCCAACCAGCTCCCGGCTATCACAGTCACTGGTCAGGGCCTCCACTTCGAAGGCAGCACGGCGGAGTTCGACCGGCTGCTGTTGATCCTGGGCGGATGGCTTCGCCCGTGATATCCTAATCACCCCATGCACCGCCTCATTTGGCCTGGCGGAAAAAGGACTACGCTAGCCCTCGGGCCTTCAACGGCCAAAGAGGGCTCCTTGTTATTGCTCTGAGAGGAACTTATCATGCCGAGGCGCTGCGATATTGATTGGAAATGCATCCAGGAATGGAGCAACTACGACTTGGATTTTGTGGAAGAGGCCATCCGGGTCGAGAAGGCGCTCAGGGCAGCCTCTCCGAAAAGAGGTTTTCTGGCACCAAGATGATCATCCCAACCCGGTGGCCGGGGCTTCCTCGATCCCTCCTTTCCCTGGCCACCGATCCGGCGCGAGCCGGACTTATATTCCAATTTAACAAAATTTACCATATAAAAGGATCTTTATGAAACCCAAAGCTCTTGCGGATGGAATCGCCGTCTGGTGCTCTCATGATGAGATCGGCCCATTGGAAAAGGCTATCGAGAACCCACGGAATCCAAATAAGCACCCCGAAGCGCAGATTAAGCTTCTAGCAAACATCATCAAAGTCCAGGGCTGGCGCAACCCGATTACCATAAGCAGGTTGTCCGGATTCATTACCAAGGGCGCTGGCAGGCGAAAGGCTGCAGAACTCCTGGGAGTGTCCCAGGTCCCACTCGATTATCAGGACTATGAGAACGAAGCGGCTGAGTATGCAGATCTCATAGCCGATAACAGGATCGCAGAGCTGGCCGAGCCCGACTTGGATCTGGTTAAGGACATCCTGGAGAGCATCGAGGGCTTGGATGCAGAGCTGACTGGCTACAATCTGGACGATCTGGGGATGGCCGAAGAGCCTCCGGAAGACCCCGGCGCGCAGCTCGACAAGGCCGAAGAGCTGCAGCACGAATGGAAGACGGAATATGGGCAGGTCTGGGAGATCCCGAGCAAGGCGTCCCCGGGAAAGATGCACCGGCTGATGTGCGGCGATAGCACCAACCAGGAAGACGTCGGGAAGCTTCTGGGCGACAAGACACCGTTTATCATGGTGACAGATCCGCCTTATGGGGTGGAATATGAAAGTAAGAAAGGGAAAATCGCCAACGACAATCGTTTTGATTGGACCGATGTGTATAAAATCGCCAATACAGACGTGGCGTATGTTTGGCACGCAGATAAATTTGCATTGGACGTGGGTTTAAATCTTAGGGCATCTGGGTTTGAAATACGTTCGGTTATTGTTTGGAGAAAAGACCATCCTGTAATGAGTCGTGGTCATTATAATTTTCAACATGAGAATGCGTGGTATGCCGTTCATAAAGGAAAGACAAGTCGTTGGGTTGGCGACATGAAACAATCCACTGTATGGGATTTATGTCAAGAAAGCGGGGCACATCCAACAGTAAAGCCTCTCGAATGCATGGCCCGCCCGATCCGCAATCATGGCACCAAAGACGATGACGTTTATGATCCCTTCCTCGGCTCCGGCACCACAATGATCGCCGCCGAGCGATCTGGCCGAATCTGCTTCGGCATGGAAATAGACCCAAAATACTGCGCAGTAATCCTCCAGCGTTGCCTCGATATGGGCTTAGAACCTGTATTAGCAAAGTGATGAAATCATGAAACCCCGTCCCCATCGTGAGAAATTCGATGCTGCTAGGCGCGAGATATTCCTCGATCTCTTGCGGAAGGGCATAAGGCGTACTCAGGCATGCAAGAAGGCCGGGATCAGCCGCCCGACCTTCAATAAGTACATGAATAATAACAAGAAGTTCGCGGCTGAAGTTGCGCAGGCAGAATCGGATGCTAATGAACTGGTAGAGCAAGCAATGTTCAGTTCGGCACTAAAAGGCAACGTGACTGCTCAACAAGTCTGGCTCTACAACCGCGATCCTGAGCACTGGCAGGACAAGAGGAGCAAAGGCGAACCACAGAATATCAATCTCAATGTATCCTCCGATGCTGATTTAGATGCTAAACTTGAGCGGATTATCCAGGGCCGAAAAGCTTGAGCTGATCAATCACCTCTTCAAAAAATATCCTTCCAAGTGGGCAGAAGAATCTTTCGGCCTGGTGCTCGATCCCTGGCAAGCCAAGATGCTGGATAGTCCTGCCAAACGACTCGCTCTCAACATCCATCGTCAGGGCGGCAAGAGCACAATGTCGTCCCTGATATGCCTGCACACTGCCCTCTTCCGGCCCGGCAGTCTCTCTCTTATCATCGCTCCTGCCCTGAGACAGTCCCAGGAGAATTTCAAGAAGATCCGGTCATTCATAGATCAGCTATCTGAAGTTCCTAAGTTCGACGAATCTACCAAGCTGTCGCTGCAATTCGAAACCGGATCTAGAATATTGTGCCTGCCGGGCGGCAACGATGGCAGAACCATCCGCGGCTTCTCAAGACCAGATGTCATAGTTGAGGACGAAGCGGCTCAATGTAGCGATGAGCTACATTACGCTATCATGCCGATGATGGCGACTTTTCCGGACTGCAAATATGTTATGGCCTCGACGCCTTTCGGGCAGAGGGGGCACTATTACAAGATTTGGACAGAATCGCAAGCTTGGGAGAAGTACGAACTCAAAGCATCAGACAATCCCCGCATCTCAAAAGAGTACTTGGAGGAGCAACGGACCAGCCCTATGGGGCCGTGGTATTATGCTCAGGAATTTGAGTGTGAGTTCGTGGCTGGAGAGACCCAATTGATCAGCCACGAAAGCATCCTGAAGGCGATGGATAGCAGTATTCCGGTAGTTGATATTTCTTGACATTCATAATTTCTCTCGATCCTGCCCAGCTCCGAGACTGGTCCGCTCTTGCGGTCATTGACATGCAATATCGGCCAGACACAAGACGGTTCGGCTACTCTCTAGTGGCGATGGCCCGGAAGCAAGGGCTTCCATATGATCAGATCGTGGATTGGGTCTCAAGGGTCTACCACAAGCCCGAGTTCAATTACAAGCAGCCGCCGGAATTGGTGGTTGATTCCACAGGGGTTGGCGTTGCGGTAGTCGATATGCTCCATACCAAGGGGCTGAGGCTCAATGCTGTGACAATCACAGCAGGCGAATCTTTCAGTCAGCAGGGCTCGATATTCCATGTCGGAAAAGCCAGGCTCATAGGGACTTTCTTGGGGGCATTCGATGGCGGAAAGGTGCAGGTCAACCCCAATATGCCGATCTGGCCTCAACTGGAGAAGGAGATGCTATCCTATCGGGCAGAGATCTCTGCGCAGGGTCGCGCAAAGTTCGAAGCCGAAGAAGGAGAGCACGACGACATGATATTTGCTCTTGCACAGGCCATTTGGTTCGGCGAAGAGGCGAAGCGAGGCAAGCGGCTATGATCTGCATTTTCTGTGGCAATAAGATTGGTAAGGAGTTCCCAATTCCCGTAGCACGGCTGGAACTGACGCCCGTCGTCGCCCGCCCGGAGCCACTGTTTGGCCCGGATATTCATCTAGCGCCCACAATCTACACTGACCGCCTATGCTGCCAGGAATGCTACATGAAAATCCAGCAGAACGATTTTGAGGCCATCCGAGAGGCCGGGAAGATGCCAGATGCTCACTGATCTATCTTTCGTTGCCGATGGCCGCCCGTGGCCGCCGGAGGATACCGATGAGGCCGCCAGGCTCAAAGAGCATGCTTTCATGAGGCAGATCTACAACGGCCTCCATGAGAAGGTGTTTCCCCGGTACATCGCATACCTGGCGGACCAGTCCAAGGATTCCAAGAAGCAGAAGATCATCCTCGACTGGCCCGAGCTGGCCACAGATAGCTATCTCAATCTTCTCCTAGGCGAAGAGCCTGAAATCGTGGCTGGGAACCGCGACGACCTGCCCGCCCTGCCCACGGACCAGGCTTTCATTGACGTCAGTCGATACGGGATAGGCTTATTTGAAGTCTCCGATGCCGGTATCCAGGCACTCAACCCGGAAAACTGCTATATCATAGTCACTCCGGGCAACATCCAGAAGCCCCAGGCGTTCGTGTTCTTCCATATCTGGAAGGAGAAAGATGTGCAGAACGGCAAAGAAAAAGAGATAGAGTATATCAAGTTTACTGTCCACCAACCCGGGAAGATTCGGCACTTAATTTTTCTGATATCTCCTGGGGCAGGGCTTACCAAATCGGAGAAAAAGCTCAGCGGCCCGCTGCCTCTCGGGAATTTTCCGGCATATTCTGACCTAGAGGTAGACGCCGACGGCTACCAATATCCTCCTGTCGAGGACATGCTTGTAGTGGCAATCCAAAACAAGCTTTCGTCTGAGCGGTACTACGGCCAGAGCGATTACAAGCCTTCTATTATCTCTCTCATAGAATCGCTTGAACTCCTCTTCGCTCAGCGGGCTGAGGTACTAGCGAAGTTCACCAACCCCACGCCCGTGGTACCCGAATCGGCCACCGTCTTCGATCACTCAAAAGAAGAATGGGTTTACAAGCCTGGTCAGGCTATCATCACCAAGCCGGGCGATCCGTCACCTTCGCTGATGGTCTGGCAGGCCGAATTGGGCGCAGTGGACCGGGCAATAGAGCAGAGCATGGACCAGCTCTTGCAGATGCTTCAGCTCTCCAGGGTCCTCCTGGCCGGCCAGGGGCAGGGCACGGCAGAAAGCGGCACTGCTCTGCGGATCAGGCTCATCCCGACGCTCTCCAAAGTTTCCAAGTACGCCAGGGCGGCAGAGAAGGCAATACCCAAAGTCCTGAATCTGTGGTCACAGTTACACGGGCCGGAGATTCCGCTAGAGAAGATCACAGTCAACCTGCAGGACGGGATACCCGACGACCCGATGGAAGAGGCGAACGTAAACAACATCCGGGCGACGGCTCTTGCCACGCTCAAGACGGTAGGAATCATCGGCAGGAAAGGCGCCTTGCAAATGGCATTTGACAGCGGCCTGCTGAAGCCTCTGCCCGGCCTCGATGTGGAGCAGTCCATCGACCAGCTCCTAAGCGAGTCGTTGGACGAACTTATCTGATTATTATCTTTTGCTTACTCCGGGCATAATCGGAGGGAGTTGATGTTTCATGACAGAACCAACAATACCACCAGCCGGTACGCCTCCGGCAGAACAAGGCGGCAACGAACCTCAGAACGAGGGAAAGCTAACCCAGGCCGAAGTTGATGCCATTGTGGCTGATCGACTGGCCAGGGAACGCAAGAAGTACGCGAATTACTCTGAGCTGAAAAAGGCTTCGGAGGAGCTTGCAGAGCTGAAGAAAAGCCAGATGACCGAAGTCGAGAAGCTGAAGGCCGAACTGGCTGAAAAAGATGCTCTGCTGCAATCGAAAGATCAAGAACTGTCCAGCCTCAAGCTGGAGCGGGTCAAGGCCGCTAAGCTTGCTGAGGCGGGAGTGGCAGCCGAATGGATTGACTCCGTATCAGGAACCACGGAGGAAGAAGTTGCGGCTAGCGTCACCAAGCTGGCAGCTAGGCTCAAGGTCGAGCCGCCCAAAGCGGCTCAGGGCGCGGGCCAGACTGGCATCCAGAGCCAGGTCAAGAACAGTTCAAAAATCTGGACTCAATCAGAAATCAAGGAACTCCGGCTTTCCGGTCACCTCACGGATGAGGTTATGGCTGAAATCAAGCAGGCTACTGCTGAGGGCCGGGTTCAGTAGGTGCAATTATTATGGCTTTTGAATCATGGAAACCTGAAGTAATAGCCGCTGATGTCCAACATCAGCTGGAGAAGTCTCTCGTTTACGGTCAGCCCGGTGTGATCAATCGTAACTACGAGGGCGATGTACAGTTCGCGAAGAGTGTGCGAATCGTGGGCGTGGGCTCAGTCACCGTGAAGGATTACACCCAGAACAGCGACATGGCCGATCCGGATACAGTCCTGGATACTTCCCTGGAGATGACAATTGATTATGACAAGTACTTCAATTTCAAAATCTCGAACAAGGATCAGGCCCAAACCCGCATAGATATTATGGCGGAGAACAACAAGGAAGCCGCCTATGCGATCCGGGACGCTATCGATAGCGTCATTGCATCTCTCTATACCGATGCAAGCGCCAGCAACCTGATCGGCACGGACGCTGCCCCCAAGACACCCAACCTGTCACAGGGCGACGCTTCCAACATCTACAACCTCATTGAGGATTGTGGTGTGGCTCTGTCTGAGAGCAAGGTGCCTCTTGAGGGCAGATGGATGATAGTGCCTCCCAGGTTCGCAGGCCTCATTCGGAAAGATCTGAAGCTAACGGCTGCAGCACCCCAGATAGCTCAGCCCGGCATGCTGAACGGCAGTATCACGAGGCTTGGTGGATTCTCCATCATGGAGAGCCACAACGTCCCCAACACCGCCGGAGCCAAGTACAAGATCATGTTCGGCACCTCCAAGGCGATGACCTTCGCAAGCCAGGTCAACGACGTCCGGATCATGGACATGGAGAAGCAGTTCGCCAAAAAGGTGGACGGCGAATATGTCTTTGGCTGCAAGGTCGTGAGGCCTGAGTGCCTGGGCGTTATGACCGTGTCCTTCTGAGGTGGAAAGATGAAAAAGATATTTGCATTCCTGCTAATGCTTATGCTGCTCACTGGAGCGGCATCGGCAACATACACAGCAATCTCTAAGGTCGTCAGCCTTGATAACGAGAACGACTATGCCAGCGCTCCCGCCTCATGGGATACCCTGCTTGGCAACGGGTCAGTCAACTACTATGCCTGGCCTGGCGGCTACGACCTCATACTCATGGTAAACGTGACTGGGGTTAAAGCGACAAACTACCTGAATGTCATGGCTGGGGACAACCCGCCCGCTTTCCGGTCGGATATCGGGAATCTCACTATATCCAATTGGACTGACGGAGGCAACGAGGTCCGGTTCATAGGCCCGCTGGAGTCTGCCAGGTTCATGAACTCCACCGGCTACCTTCAGGTCAGCTCAAAGAACCTGACGGGCAAGCTGGCAGTCCTTAAGGTGGTGAGCTAGTGGCTGCCGCTAAGACGGTCAGATTCCGTACCAAGAGCACGGGCGTGATCTGGGAGATGGAAGAGGGCTCTGAAGCGGCATTGCGCTGCCGTCGCCTGAAACTCGATTACGAAGAGGTCAAGCCGGAGAAATCCGGCTAATTATTTTTCTTAATAATAAACTGGTGATATAATTATGACAAAAACTGCAATATCCATCGCGGCCCAAAACACTTTCACAGATGCTATGAACTGTATCCGTGATTCCGTCCTGGTGGTCTTGAATCCGACAGGCGGGACCGGCGTGGGCACAGTGACCACTCAGATCAGGGACTACAGCGACCCCAACAGCCCCGGCGCGTGGGAGGACTGGGACCGGAGGGTAGTGGCGTCTGGCGCCTGTCAAGCTTTCATCATCGATGTGCCGGTATCCAACCAGCAGATCCGGGTAGGTTTCAAGACCGGCGAATATACCTCCGGAACCCTGACCGGCAGAATACAACATAGTTGAGGCATCCATGAGCTACGTACTGCCTTATGCCAGCCGATCGGTATCTAGAGGGGGCTGCTCGATACCGGTCAGGGGGCCGCTTCGGATAGAGGACGAGCTAATTCATGCTCTCGACTATCTGTATTCTAAGGGGATCGTGATCAATCGATTCCACATGACGGCGACCACAACCGGCGCGAGTGAAACCGTATCCATCGCTCGTCTGACAACATACTATAATACAACTATCGACTGGGGCGATGGGTCCGCTCCTGAGACGCTGGTGGCCAATGTGACCACTGCCCGGACTCACGTTTATGCCACGGCTGGAACATATCCTATCGTGGTGAACCATGCCCACTTGATAACACAATTGCGGGTCGAGGACGCGAAGTTGGGCGGCATAAACACCGCTGAGTTGAAATATAGCGTACTTACGTACTTTTGGGTCACTCTCGCGACCGGCTGCACTATTAATAGCGCCGACATGGTCGACTGGAGGCCAACGACCTGGCGGCTCTATTCGATGCCTGCGGGAACTTATGACATCGACAGTGCGGACATGGTCGACTGGAGGCCAGCGCACTGGTATCTCTATTCGATGCCTGCGGGAACTTATGACATCGATAGCACCGACATGGTCGACTGGAGGCCAACGACCTGGCGGCTCCAATCGATGCCTGCGGGAACTTATGACATCGATAGCACCGACATGGTCAATTGGAGGCCAGCGAACTGGTATCTCTATTCGATGCCTGCGGGAACTTATGACATCGATAGCACCGACATGGTCGACTGGAGGCCAACGTACTGGTGGCTCCACTCGATGCCTGCGGGAACTTATGACATCGATAGCACCGACATGGTCAATTGGAGGCCTGCAGACTGGCGGCTCTATTCGATGCCTGCCGCGGGATCATCGTATAGCTTCGCCGCAAGTTGTATGAGGAATTGGACCGACATCAGCACTCTGAAACTCGAAAATATGGGATTGCCAGACGCCACGGTGGACGCTATCCTCATGGATATCTATGCCGGTCTGGCAGGATTTACAGCCGCTGCGCCAACTCTCACTATCGGCGGAACGAACGAAGCGCCTTCGGGCACCTACCAGGCCCCAACCGGACCCGGAGGAACACCAACAAGCGGCCTTGAGGCGGTCTGGATCATGACCCACAACACCGGCCACACATGGACAGTAGCCGCCACAGGAGGGTCATACCCATGAAGCTGAAACTGTCGAAGGGCAAGCTGAAGGAAGACGACGGCAAGCCCCTCAAGCCGGGCGAGTCGGTATTCTCCGGCAAAACCTGGGGCAAGCTCATCAGCAAGACCAAAAACAAGGATGAGAAGGAACTGCTCAAGGTTTTGAAGGCAGAAGACAAGAGACAGAAGAAAGAGGAGAAGAAAGCATGAGCCGAAATGCGCTGATCCTCAACAATGTCATTTCTTTTGTGGAACTGGCCGATACCGACTTGGTCTACGGGCCGGCCAGTGAGCCGCCAGAGTTCGATTTCATCTGCGAAGCCGATTGGAAGAATCTTTTGGGAGACCAGAAGGAAGCCGATTACATCAAGGCACTTGGCCTGGTGGTGAGCGGATGAGGATGATCTGAATGGTCGATACCCCCTTCAATGACAGCTACATCGAGACTGATGCTATCCTGGCGGCCATGATAGGGGCAAATCCGAGTGCCTCTGCCGTGGCCCTGAAAGCTCTTGCCGCCGCTTCTCAAGCCTGGTACTGTCAGGAGGCGACGCGGCACATCGACCAGCTTCGGCTCCGAGGCGACAAGTACGATTCCACCCAGGACCGGGCTTTCCCCAGGGTCATCGATGGTATCATAGTGGGCGATAGTGATCAGAATGTGGTGGTACCTGACGACGTTTTAAGGGCCTGCATGGAGGAGGCTATCGCCCTATATGCGGAACAGTCCGCCGGAGGCACCAGCCGGGCATCCCTCCAGGAAGCCGGAGTGGCCAGCTACCAGATACCAGGTATCATATCAGAGACCTTCCGGCCTGGCGCGGGCAGCGCTTCCCAAATGGGCCTGAAAAGCTCTTCATCATATCGATTGCTATCAAAGTACATCGCCCGGAGCGTGCCTATCCGATGAGCCTCCTGAACCCCTATCTGGCCGCCCACGGTGTTTCCGTCTCATGGAAACACAAGACCGGGAACGATGGCAATGACGACACATATTCTACCTCCACCATCACCGTCTTGTGGGCCCATGGAGCAAAAGTGATCCGGACCGCCCAGGGCGATGAGCTACAATGCCAGGCCATATGCAAATGCGAGGCAGCAGTGGAAGCAGGTGATGTCCTGACCAAGGACAGCAGAGACTATCCCGTCCTCGGGCTCGTGGGCGTCTCTTATGACGGCTCTATGAGATCGGTGGCCCTGGGCGGATCACGAAGCGGTGGAGCCTGAGATGGCCTAGCAATAATGAAACCCTTTGCCCGGCCATGTTTCATCGCGAGAAGGCCCGAAGAGGCATGAAAGCCGTCTTCAAGCTTCCGAAATAGGTGCTCGGACGCTGCTATGGCAGGTCGGGCAGGCCACGTAAGCCGGATAGGCGCGCTTGCCGGTGTATATCCATTCCCGCTGGCATCGGGGATTGGTGCATCTGAGCCGGTTTGCGGGCCTATCTGAGCCGTAAAATACGGCTCTGCAGTGGTCGCAGACCGAAGCCTCGGGGTACTCTCGGGCCACAAAGCCCGAAGCACCGCAAAGGGGACAGGTGCTCATCTCAGAACACCTCGTGATCAATAGCCGCGATCCGCCGGGATTCGCGGTAATCATAGATTGCTTCTCGGATAGGTCTGATGACCTTCCACCGGAGCACAGAGTCGAAGTGCTCTATGGCGTCGCTGTGGTTGCAAATTCTATCCCAAACTTTCCCGATCGCCTGTGTAATCTGTCTCATACTACATACATACATACACATCGCATATATACCTTTCGGTGATTTCTATGAAATATGAAAAAATTGACCCTCGGGTCTGGTGGATGATATAATGGCGAAACTGACCACGATTTGCCCCGTATGCGAAAACGACATATCAATAGAAAGCCGGGACATCAAGCTCGCCGTAATGCAGAAAGGCAAGACTGCCGGCAAAACGATAATCGGCTGCCCAGCGTGCGCGAGAGTCTTGGTAATCGAGGACGCGCCGGAGAAAGATATCAGCCAATGGGTGGAGAAGGTGTCTGCTGATGAGGATTGGTTGGGGTGCATCCCGCTCATGGACCCGGAGCAGGTCAAGATCCCCACGGGCACCGTGGGCGATCTGGCTTTCCTCCGCTACAAACCAGGAGGTGGCGGCGAACCATTGCCCCGGAGGGAGTACATGGTCCGCTATGGGATCGACCCCAAGATCCACATCGACCTGAACCCCGGACTCGGGGATGGAACGTTTGTAATCACAGATTCTAGGAGATGATAACATAAGAGTACTTATTGCATTAGTTGTGGCCCTCGCGGCCATTGGCATGGCATCCGCCTGGCCTCTCCAGGATGGAGTCGTTAAGCTCTCAGAAATCAGCTTTGAGGGGCTGAAGGGCATGGAGAACAGCCTAGATGCACAGGGCATCCCGTCCGGCCTGGCTGAGTTCCTGGCTGACCACGGTGAAGGCGTGCCGGGAAACGTGACAAAGCGAACTCCCTTAAGATTAGGAGGTATGTGACATGTTAGATAAGCTTGAAGAGATCCTTCCAGGATCGAAGACATATATCATCGCAGTGGCAATGTTCATCACGGGCTTTGCGGGATACATCAACCCCGAAGCAGCCGGTTTCATCGGAGATCTGGTTGGCATGGACCCCGCAAACGTCCTCATGATCGCAGCCCTGATCATGGCTTTCCTGCGCAAAATCACAAATAGTCCGGCTAAAATCTGACGCTGGCGATAACAATGCCAGCCGATACGGTAGAAACTATGTTGGCCCGTGTCGATGAGCGGACACACCGTATGGACGAACGAGACGAACGGATGGAGAAGAAGCTGGACGCCCATTGTAACCAGCTAGGTGACCACGAAAAGCGCATAGGGTGTCTTGAAGGATTCAAGATGTCGGTATATATAGCATCTGCCGTCGTGGTAGCCCTGGCCGGTCTTGTGGTCGCTGCACTTGGTTTAGTCTGAGGATCGCATGCAATTCACCGATTTGGATTGGAGGGCCATCACGAACGACTTTTCTGATGCCGATCTCATCTACCTGAAAAGCATAATAGATGAGAAACTTGGGCACAGGGCAAAACGAAAGGCCCTGATCCGGAAGGAGGAATAGATGGTCGATATCACCGACACACAGGCTGAAAAGCTCATCAAGCTCTACACCAAGGCCGAAAAAGATATCCTGGCTGAAGTGAACAAAGCGCTCCTCAAAGGCAATTCTACCTACCAGCTCAATGCGATGCTCAAGAACGTCCGGAAGATTCGGAAGGATCTCCTGGAGGGTGCTAGGGACTGGTCGGAGCAGGCCATCCAACAGGCTTACGAGGCCGGGATGAAGAGCACGGGCATGGGAGGCGGGGTAGGGTTCAATGCCGTCCATCAGCAGGCGGTTGCTGTCCTGGCAGAGAACGCCTATGGCCGATTTGAGATAGTTGACCAGGTCATTGGCAGACGAGTGAATGATGTGTATCGCTCCATTGCCCTTGAGAATGTGACCGGCCAGGTGGTAGGCTATCAGACCTGGCAGCAGACGGCGAAGCGAATCAGGTCTGACATGGCCGAGAGGGGCATAACCGGCTTCGTGGACGCGGCAGGAAAGCGGTGGAACATGGAGACCTATGCCGAGATGATCGCTCGGACCACGCCCCGGCAAGCTATGATCGAGGGCACTAAGAATCGGCTTCTGGAGCATGGATATGACCTGGCTCAAGTGGTGGGTGGATCTTCTTCTAGAACTTGTGACAAATGCATGCGATGGGTAGGCCGGACCGTGAGCCTCACCGGGAAGACTTCTGGCTATCCGACTCTGGCCGATGCCCTGGGAGACGGCCTATTCCATCCCAACTGTACCCACAATATAGCGATTGCCGGAACTTTTGAAGAAGCCATAGAAAGGGCAGGAGGATGATATGGTAGTGCGATGGCATGGACCACAGATCGAGAAAATTGTGATGTCTGCCGCCATGGAGGGCATACGAGAGAGTGCCGAACTGATATCAAAAAAGTGGGTCGAGACGATACCATATGCCACTGGAGAGCTGGCTTCACATGTCCAACCCGCCAAGACTGGAGCTCAACAGTACACGATCTCATCTACCGGGCCTTATGCTGCTAGGCAGGAGTTTGACGCATCTTTGCGGCATCCCGATCCTACAAACCCAATGTCCCGATCAGGCCGGAAGGCTCATGCTGGCCGGGATGCTTTGACTAGCAATGAGAAGAACATTGAAAAACTGGTTGGCGCGAAAATCAAGGCGGCTCTTAGATGACTGACTTGGGAACTGACATAGCCACGTACCTGGTGGCACAGGGATACGGCACGATAGGAACCGACATATTTCTTGATGAACTCCACGATTTGCCCGCTGACCAGATCGCCGTCTTCACGGGCGGCGGGGCGGAACCGGACGAAGTACAGGGCAGTACGCGGGCGGTAGATTATCCATCGCTTGATGTTCAGGTTCGGAGCACGTCCAAGGCCACCGCCAGGACGGACGCAGAGGCTATTAGAATTCTTTTAGACTGTAACACCATAAACGATGCGACTTTGTACGCCGCATCAAGTGCTCCAATTTATTTAGGTCGTGATGATAACAACAGGCACCGATTTGTAGCGACATTTACAGCTGCAAAAGAACGAATTTAGGAGAGTGTAATATGGCTAAGATTAAGGGTATAAATTGCAAACTCTATGATGGAACCGCCGTGATCCCAACAACGGATTGGACTATCGATGAGGGCATGGAGCTGATCGAGACTTCTGAGCAGGGAGACACCGGGGAAGAGTGGACTGCCACGTTCACCAATGGGTCCGTTTCCTTCAATGGTTTCTATGATCCAAGCGATGCTACGCTGCTGGGCCTGATCACCAAGCTCCGGGCGGGCACTCCGATCACCTTCACGGGCATCTTCACGGGCACTAAGGGCTCCGGTACTGCAGTGGGCGTGACTGGAAGCATGATATGTGAGAATTTCTCCAGGAAGACCGACAAGAAGGGCATGGTCGAGTACTCTGCCAGCGCTAAGATCTCCGGCACTGCCACTGATGCAACCAACCTCTGAGGAGGCCGATCATGGCCAAAACTAGGGGCATATGGTCAGCCCTCTACCTGCAGACTAGCGATGCGTCCGTAGCCGATACGGCCATTGCCCTGTCCAGGGTAGGGACAACGCTCTGGTATCAGGTCACTTCCGCAAGTGATTACTACTGGGACAAGGCGAAGACGATCACCGTCTATGATGGAGTCACTGAGGTAACGCCTCTGGAGATCGACTATGCAGCCGGAGCGGTGCGGCTGGCAGAGGCAGCCAGCGGCTCTGTCACAGCGGATGCGTACAAGTTCGCTTGTGCTCAGATTGGGGGGTTCCGGTCCTTCTCATTGGATGAGAGCATGGAACTGATCGAGTGCGGCTGCTTCGAAGATGATGGCGAAGTCTACGAACCGGGAGCCTATTCTGCTTCTGGCTCGGGTGAAGGCTTCTGGTCGTCTGTGGACGCTTACCACGACTTCAACGGCCTGACCCTTCTAGCCAAACCCATAGGAGCGGCAGGCAACTCCGTAGCGGCAAAGTGCGTCGTGTCGGGGAACAGCACGCCGCTGTCTATTTCAGTGGCAGGAACCGTTATAACAATTAATTCTGCCACATCCGTGGCCGGGGCAGCCACTTCCAAGAACTGGGAGATCAAGAATGCGATCGAGGCTCATGCAGAAGCTTCGGCACTCGTGAGGTGCAGGTACACCACGAACTATGCAACCAACAGCCAGACTGTGATGGGCGCTATAACCCAAGCCAGCCTTTCCGGAGGAGCGGTTCCCGAGATGCTATCCAGGTTTGGAGAGGAAGTTATCGCCGTCTTCTACTGGGACAGCGGGGCATCGTTGATCCGGACCTCTGGCCTGATCACCTTCGAAAGCCAGAGCGTGGACACCTCTGTGAAAGGGCTCGTGGGCAAAACCCTGAAATTCAAGTCTCAGGGAATGCTGTACGAGCATGAAGGCTGAGGGCGATGATGGGCTGCGATGCTGCCCGGAGCCTTCGCTCCTCTTTCCAGGGAGCTAAGTATTGCCTTTTTAGGTCAAATAGCTATTGATAAAAATGGAGCGATAGATATGGAAATAATGACTTCAATCGAAATCGACGGTCAGCAATATTTTCTTAAGTATCCTGGCCTGGTGCAGATTCTCATAGAGAAAAAGGCGGCTGACTTCCTGGGACTGGGCAACAGGAAGCCCACACTCCAGCAACTCTTTCAGATTGCCGCCGTGGATGGGTCGGTCGAGATCCAGGCCTATCTTCTCTGGCAGGGGATTATGGGTGGGATGCCTGAGCTTCGCAAGATGAAATTTGAGGAAGCTGTCGAGCTGAGGGACAAGTTCCTGGCCGGATCCGGAGAGCTGGATGACGGATCCAAGTACAAGACCTTCCTGGAGACGATAGGCGAGGCCATTGATGCCAGCTTCGGAGCAGACCGAAAAAAGTCTCTGCAGAAGAGGGAGGAGGAGACGAAAGCGGCCAGGATCGAGGAGCTGGAGAAGATCTATGCCGCCAAGCTCCGGGCAGAGGCTGGGATTGGGAAAGAGCCTGGCGAGAAGCCATCGGAATCCTAGGGCTATCTACTGCAGAATTTTTGGAACTTACGCCTGCCGAGTACAATATCAAGCTGGCGGCCTACAATCGGCTGCAGGATGAGAAAACCCGAAGATCAAGACTGCTGGCCTATTGGGTAGGGGCCTGCGTCCGATGTGGCATGGGCAAAGACTATCCAGATTTTGATGAGATCTTTCCCGAACCTGGGGAAGAAGTACCGCTATCTGACGAAGAACTAATAGCCGAATGTCAGGCTAAAGGCATTCGGCCACCGGACTAGACTAGAGGTTTCATGGGTCAAAACGTTGGCGAAGTTGACATTAAGGTACAGCTTGATAAAGCATCTCTCTCAAGTTCTCTGAGATCTGCGAAGGGAGACGTTGACTCGTGGGCATCTGATGTCGAATCCCGGACAAGCAAGCTAGGCTCCAAGATAGGGGGCCTGGTCAAGACCGGGATTCTGGCTGCTGGTGCTGCAGGAGTTACAATAGCCACCGCGGGCCTCTCATCTTATCGAGATCTGGAAGAAGCTGCCAGCCAGGCCGCGGCGAAGGCCGTAGATGTCTATGGGAAATCATCCGATGAGATAGGAGCCGAATATGATAAGCTCCTGAAGCATGTGCAGGATGTCTCTGCGGATGTTGGCGCCTCTACCGTATTCTCTGACATCGAGGTGGCAAAGACCTTCGATGCTCTGGCCGCCGGTGGTGTTAATATTGCCAACGTAGGCCGGAACGAGCTTCTTCCGTTCATGAACCTGGCCAGCTCGACCGGTGAAGACCTGACCAGCGTGACCGATCTGCTCACAGGGTCCATGGCCAGCTTCGGCTACTCGATGGAAGATAGCGAAGTAATAGCTGACCAGCTCGCTATGGCCATGAACGCCTCCAAGGCAAGCATGTCCACGCTCAACTATGCCCTTCGGCAAGGCGGATCAACTGCTTCGGCTACGGGCATGGAGCTGTCTGAGTTTTCGGCAATCGTCGGAGTACTGGCAGATCGCAATTATACTGGCGAGCAGAGCGGTGCTGCACTGAAGACCGCCCTGCTGTCCCTGTATACCCCCACGAAGGTACAGAGAGAAGCCATGGAAAAGCTCGGGATCACCTATGACCAGGTGGACCCAAGAGTTCACAACTTCCGGGATACTCTCAAGTTGCTGATAGACAAGGGAGCTGACATAGGAGATTTTGGCCAGATATTCACGGACAGCTCCGGCGCGGTGATGTACGCCCTGGCCGAAGAAGGCGATGCGGTCGATGACCTAAAAGAGAAGATTGTAGGCTCCCAGGGTCTCTCCCAAACCATGTCTGACCTCATGATGGACTCTAACCGGCTGGTAGGTGCTTGGGAAGAGGCTAAAGGCGCGACCGAGGGCTTGGTAACTGCGATCGGCGGCTACCTGGAGCCTGCTGCGGTGAAGCTCCTCAATGCCTGGAAAAACCTGATCCCAGCCCTCAGGGAGTTTGGGGCAGCCCTGGGCTCAGGCAACTGGTCAAAAGTCGGTGAGATGCTCGGCGGCGTATGGGACACGGTCAAGGCAAAAGGCCTGGAATTCTTCGATTTTTGGAGAACCAACGCGCCAGAGCTAGGCAGGCTCATATCCTCGGGCATCCAGACAGGGATCTCAATTCTTTCCGGCATCGGCCAGACGATATATGATTACATCCTGAATTTTGATTATACCACAGCAGGAAATACGATAGCTGGCTGGATTAAAACCGGGTTTGCGTACCTCTCCGATATCGGTTCTTCGATCTACGGCTATATCGTCAATTTTGACTATTCATCCGCTGGATCGACTATCGCCGGGTGGATCAGGACTGGATTTGATGCACTATCCGACATTGCTAGTAAGATATACGATTACGTAATAAATTACGATTACGCTGCTGCAGGCACCACAATAGCCGGCTGGATCGAGAGCGGCATAGAGGCTCTGAAGACCATCGGGGCCACAATCGGCGGCTGGATCGAAGATCATGGCGGCTGGCAGGGAGTGGGCCGGGCCGTGGGCGACAAGGTAGCCGAAGGCATCAAGGCGATCACCGACTACGGCCAGAAGATCGCAGACCGGATAAAGGAATGGTGGAACTCCAGCGGGCAGGCAATAGGTACTGATATAGGCAACAAGATATCAGCAGGAATCAAGGCCGTAACGACCTATGCGGATGGAATCAAGACCAGGCTGCAGGACTGGATCAATAGCGGCGGGCCGGCTACATTAGGTAACGATATAGGTAACAAGATAGCCACGGCTATCAAGGGCCTGATGGACCTGGGAAAGTGGATTGCGGACTCTCTGACCGAGAAGGGCGGGGGGAACCTTATCGCCGGAGCTATCCAGACGGCGGTGGAGTGGGCCTCCTTGGGAGCAACTGCGGTATCTCAATTCGTCTCAGGCTTCATAGAGGGGCTATCTCCTCTCGGAGCCTCACTGTACAATACAATCATAGATGCTGTCTCAGGCGCGCTGGGCATGCTGCCGTACGGGGTAGGCGAGGGCCTGGCGGGTACCTTACAGTCTACAAAAATGGAGGTAGACTGGGGCAAGAAGACGTACAATGCGAAAACGGGCACATGGTCATCATCATCTTCATCTTCTTCAGGTAGTGGATCGTCGGACATTGCAGCCGATACGGGCGTGGCCCGCACCTCCTTGGGGACCTTGGCTGCAAAATGGCTGAATGGACAGCTCATGATCAGCCAGGAGATAGGCAGCGGAAAGTACATCACCGCCGAAGAATGGGCCAAGAAGGCCGGCGCGTCTGGGAAATTCACCGAAGAAGATATAATGACTGAGCTGAAGAAGCTCTATGGTCAGGGCGGAGTCGCAACCACATCGTCAGACAGGGAAAAGATTATTGGATGGTTCCGGGAAGGAGAAAAGGAGGCCGCTGCTATCGAGGTCGCCGCCGCCCGAACGAATGCCGCGACCACCACCACGGCGACGCAGAAGAGTGTCACCGAAATGAATGCGGCGACCGACTATTACAAAAATACGCATGCTGTGACGGTGTTGGATGACCTGAACACCAACGCCTTCATCAACAGCTCTATGCGAGTGTCCTCCGCTATCCTCTCCTCCGACATGAGGACGGGGAGCTCGGCCATCCTGGAGAGCGCCAAAACCGCGAAAGTAAATTTCGATCTGGGCTCTTACAATTGGGTCACAGGCGTAAATAATAGCAAGAGCATCCAGACAAGCGCCGCCAACCAGTCCGCCGCGATCGCTCTGAACAATACCAACGAGCGGGCGGTAATCGAGATCAACGCCGCCAACGCATCCAGCCTCTACACCACCGCCGCCGGCCTGGGGCTGAAGGCTAACGTTGATACCTCTGGTACAGACTTTTCTACGAAAGTCGAGGCCGCGGGGGATAATCTAGCCAGTGCAGTTGGCAGCATCGCCGCCATGCTAGGCGGCGGTAGCTTCGGCGGAGGAGTCGGAGCCGGCGGTAAGTGGTCGACCGGCACCACGAATTTTACTGATTGTCTATTCGAAGGCGGTTTTGTGGACGGCTGCACCGGAGTCAGCATCCCCGGCCTGAAATATACAAATCCTCAGGGCGTCACATCCATCATCAACCCCATGAATTACATATCCGGCGGCGGTATCAGCAACTATATCAACCTCCGGGCCAGGGGTGGACTGATTGAAAAGCCAGAGGTAGCCCTGCTAGGGGAGGCCGGATCCGAGATGGTCCTGCCCCATGACATCACCCAAACAATTTTGAACATGACCAACTCGGGCCGGGGGATGGGAGGCAATACCACAATCAACATCAATTTAGACGGTAGGCAGATAGCCCAGGCCGTCATGAATAGAGCCACCGGCATGATGAGGCAGTCCGGGCTGGGGGTCAGATGAGCACCTGGGAAGAGGTCGGAGCCCTCACCTGGGAGGAGGCGGGGGCTTTCACCTGGCAAGAGTTGTTCGGCTATGAGCTGGCTATAGAAATAGCCGGAGTAGCCATAGGCTCGCCTCGCCGGGATAGCTTCTCTATCCAGCACCGGCTAGAGGAGAGGTCCACGGCCAGCTTCCAGATAGTGGACAAGGGCGATGGATACGCTTTTGAGTATGGGCAGGAGGTGATCATCCGAGACATTGACAGCGACATAATCTTCGGCGGTATCATCTCTGAGGCAAAGAAAGAACAGCTCACTCCGCCCTGGGCATCCTGCATCCACCACATAGCCTGCACTGACTACCACGCCCTGGCCGATAGGCGCGTATTCCTGGCCGCATATGAGGAGACGACCGGGGCCGATATCGTTTATGATGTGCTGGATGTACTCTCCGAGGAGGGAGTCACAGAGGGTGAGATCCAGGCCGGCGAAGACCTGGAGAACCTGAGCTTCAACCGTGTGATGTGCTCTGAAGCTCTGGAGAAAGCGGCTGAGCTTTGCGGTTTTACGTGGTTCATAGACCAGGAAAAGCGGCTCTACTTTGTAGCCAGGGGGACCTACTCAGCGGCTTGGGATGTCGCTCCCACCGGTGCCCACGTCCGACAGGGATCGCTGGAGATCGTGAACGGCAACCCGGAGTATCGAAATATTCAGTATGTCCAGGGTGGCCAGGCCCTCACCTCTACGCAGACAGAAACTTTTGTCGGTGACGGCACCGCCCGGTCCTTCGCCCTCCGCTACCCTCCTGCCAAGCAGCCCACGATCACCTTGAATGGGGCCGCTCAGACCATAGGGATCAAGGCCGACACTACCGGCTATGATTGGTACTGGAGCAAAGGGGACCTCATCCTGGCTCAGGACATCTCGGGCACCGTCCTGGAGGCAACGGATGAGCTCGTGGTGCAGTATGTCGGATCATACAAGCTGATCGCCAAAGCAAGCCAGGCCTCCGAGATCACCAGGCAGGCTCTAGCGCAGGGCTTTGGCTCAGGGAAAATTGAGCACGTGGCCAAGGACGCTGCAGTCGAATCACAGGACTCCGCTATGGCTATGGCCCGGGCGAAGCTCCTCCACTATGCGAGAATTGGCACCAAGGTCAGGTATGAGACCTTCGACTCCGGCCTGGCCGCCGGGGTCCTGCAGGAGATAGATTATCCTGTCGCCGGCCTGGACGCCATCCAGGCGCTCATCACGGCCATAGAGATCACCTCGGAAGGTGGGAAGCTTCTCTACAGGGTCGAGGCCTGTGATGGGCCCGTGGAGGACTCCTGGGAGAAGATATTCTGCAGGTTGGCGGATGAGACGAAGCGATCATCATCTGAGAGCCTGGGCGAGGCGGATGTGGTCCAGGGCTTAGAGGAATTTTCGAAAGTCTGGACCTCATCAGACCACCCTAACCCCTTCCTGGCCGTCTATCCTGGCAGTGCTACACCTGCTGATGTGGACTTCCCCTGCCTGGCAGATGATGACAAGCTATCCTATTGCGTGCTTTATACGGGCGGAATTGAGTTTTTCAGGAAGCCTATCACTTCTCAAACTATTGGAGCCACACAGATCGACACCATATGCCTGATCCTGGCCACGGAGGCAAATGGCACTGTGATCTCTCATGTAGGCCTATGGGGCGGGGATACCTGCTCTGCCACCGCAGGAAGCGGGATCGAGATGGAAAAGCATGCCTATGTGAAAACCAAAAACAGTTTAGAAAGTCTACAGCTCAATTTTACTGACACTTACGAGGCCTGATTATGGGGACGCCATGTTCTAGAAATTCCGGGATAGTCAAACCGCTATCGACTGAGCTTGCGGCCATCAGCACGCTCAACACCAATTACGATGTCATAGACGCTGCACTGGCTAAAGGAAAATGGGATGCCACGGCGGACCCTGCTGTCACCGACGACTCCGGAGACGGCTATTCCATCGGCTCCATTTGGGTCAATGTGACGGCGCATAAGGTATTCATCGCCGAAGATGTTACTGTTGGAGCTGCACTATGGCGACAGGTCGACAATATACTGAACAAATATGATGGCACTACAGACCCAACCACCGGAGACGACTCAGTAGACGGCTATGCGGCAGGATCGGTCTGGATCAACGTCACCGACAACAAGATATTCATCGCCAAATCCGTATCTGTCGGCGCTGCTGTATGGGATCAAGTCTACCCACAGGTCACCGATTTTGCCTATCCGCCTTATGATGTGATCGTCCGGCTCTCCGGAACTTCGGTAATTGCCGAAGACAGTGACGGCACCGAAATAGACAGCGGCACTGCAGGCACGGATGATACGGTGGTCCTGCAGGCCGGGATAGACGCGACTCCTGACGGCGGAGTACTCTATATCGGGCCGGGGACATACGAGAACCTGGTAGCGGATACTGATTTTGTCCTGAACTCCATTCCGCAGACAGTCTATGCCTGCCTGCTCGTCACCGGTGGGAAGAACATCCACATCCGTGGGGCCGGGATCGACAGCACTATCCTGAAGCTGAAGGCTGGGGAGAACGCATCGGGCCACCCGGCTATCATGATACTGAACAGAGCAGCCGGAGAACTCGACCCTGGCTATACCTCCTTCGAAGTCTCCGACATGACCCTGGACGGCCTGGGCCAGGATGAGGCTTTTGATGGCGCCGCTCTGATCCTGACAGGCTCGACCAGGAGCGGCGGGCGATTCTTTAGGCTCAAGCTGAGAAACTACTATACCGGCCTCTACTCAGGCAACAATGGCAGCGGGTCTGAATCGGACCTCATCATCTCGGACATCATCTGCGAAGGAATTGAGGAAGATGGTGTCATTGTAGATACTGGCCAGAATGTTGCCATCTCCAATGTAGTGGCTCGGGAATGTGGGTCCGGAGTCAACCTCTATGGCAATACCGACTATGAGACCAGGGACCCCGATCACATAGTAGCCAGCAACATAACCTGCCTGGATGCGGGTTTTACGGTCTGGTGCATCAACAATGCTCAGATAAGCAACGTGATCATGAATGTGGAAGGCCTATCTACCAGCTATGGGTTACTGGTGCACGATTCTATAGGAGTACGGTTCTCAGGCTGCCAGTTCATAGGTCCGGATTCGATATCAGGAACCTATGGAAAAGCCAGCTATATCACCGCCGGAATGGATGGTGCCGGTGACGTGGATTTTTCGGACTGTTATTTCTCTGCCTATAATGCCCTGCAGGTATTGGGCTCTGCAGTGATCCGGGCGCAGGGCTGCAGGTTCAGAGGTACGAGCACCTGCATCTACCTGAAAGATATCGATGCTGTTACTTGTGCAGCCACGCTCACAGGCTGCCTCATAACTCCGGTAACTACCGCTAAAAAGTGGGATGTTGCCGCCGGTGCATCCCTGGTGATGTGGTCGACCAGATGCGATCCAGAGACATCCCAAAAAACTGAATCCGGTGACGTCTCAAACATGGATGAGGCGGTCGGATTCTATCAGCAGGCCCTTATCAATGGAGAGTTCCAGGTCAATCAGCAATCTGTGAGCCCCTACACATCCGGCACCACGCCCGACAATGGAGACGATACATATCTGTTTGATCAGTGGATCCTCCTCTCGGACGGGGATGATATTGTCGATGTGTCTCAGGAAACTTCGATAGTTCCACCTGGGGCGGCCACTGCTGCAAAATTTGAGGTCGAGACTGCAAACAAGAAGTTCGGAATCCTGCAGATAATCGAGAATGTGGACGCCCTGAAGCTGGCCGGGAAGGCCGTCTCCCTCCAGTTCAAGGCCAGAACCACCACCGGGAAGTTGATTGAGAATATCCGGGCCGCTGTGCTCTCCTGGGACTCCACGGCCAATACCGTAACGAGCGACGTGGTAAGCTCATGGGAGGCCGAAGGCAGCAATCCCACCCTGGCAACCCACTGGACGGCGGAGAATACGGCAGCCAATCTGGCTTTAGTTGCCGATACCTGGACCACCTACAGGATCGAGAATGTCAAGGTGGACACGGCCAACATGTCCAATCTGGCGGTGTTCATTTGGGTAGATGACGGCGATGCTGCAGTAGACGATCTCCTCTATATTTCGCAGGTGCAGCTCAACATAGGCGCGAAATGTGCGCCATATAGGCCTATGAAGTTCACAGAGGAGATCGAAAAGTGCTATCGGTTCTGGGAGTCGTCATACTCATATGGCACTGCACCAGCAACCGCGAGCACGGGAGTGGGTCTGGGTTTGCTGGTTGGAATTAATACAAATTCCGCTCAGTACATCGGAAAAGGGTTTAGGCAGCCAAAACCAGGGGTGACTACGATAACTATCTATAATTATCAGGGATCTATCAATAAGGTGAATGACACCGTATCAACTGAAATAGGTACGACAGTTGTCTCCGCGAACACTGAGCGAAACGGCTTGAGGAAGGTCACTGATGCAGCCAACCCATTCACGGTGGGCGCATTCTATCAATGCCATTGGGTAGCAGACGCGAGGCTCTAAAATGTCAGACAGATGGTATATCCGGATCAATGCCAATGGTATCGTCACTTACGGATTTTCTGATGACTTCGTAGCACCACAGGCAGGCGATATCCTCATCCCAGGGCATGGGCGGGGCTTCGGCCTGATGCTGCATGATGTCATGGGCCGGCCTCTCTGGAGATGGGACGGGTCTCAGCTCGTGGCCAGGGGCGAAGATGAGCGATATACGCTGGAGGAGGCGAAGGCTGATAAGAAAGAGGAGATCCGGCAGCGGGCCAGGGACACCTTCAATCGGCGAAATGATACGATGGATATCGCTTTCGCTGTTTCCCAGATGGCCAGCAACGGCCAGAAGTGGCAGGACCTCATGGCCGATGTCACCGACTGGCGGGCAGCCCGGAAGACAGCTCTCGACGCGGTAGATGCCGCGACCTCAAAAGCTCAGGTCGCTGCAATCAAATTCACAGTCCCAGGGAGGTAGATCATGGCCTACGTCGTCACCTCCTGGATCGAGACCGGCATGAGTACGGTAGCCAAAGTCGCAGCTCTGAACAACCTGGAAACGATCTATTCAGAGGCAGTATCCGCGATCGATGCGATTACCCACAGCGACCGCTACTACACGAAAGCGCAAGCGGACGCTCGATATTTCACCTCATCCACCGACGGATCAGGTTCCGGGATGGTTGCAGCCACCCTCGACGGCTGGACGGCAGTGCAGATCATCAATAGCGGCGTCCCTGGCCGATGTATAGGGATGTGGCGGTCCACTGTCGCGACCATCCCGGAGGGATATGTGCTCTGCGACGGCCTGAATGGGACTCCTGACCTCAGAGATCGCTTTCTCGTTGCCGCCGGGGGCAACTATGATCCTGGGGACGTAGGCGGCTATAACACAGTCACTGCGACCGCTTCATCTGTCACTATCGGTAGTCATACCCTGACCGCTGGTGAGATCCCCAAACACGATCACGGCACCATCCCCGACTGGTATAGCTTCGGCCAGGATAAGACCCGTGGCAGCAGTGGCAGCATAAAGCCAGCCACCGGCACGGTACAGGAAGACAGCTCCTACACCGAAAACACCGGAGGAGGTCAGGGACATTCTCACAGCGGAAGTTTCGCCGGCACAGAAAACCAGGAGAAGCGGCCACCATTCCACGCCCTGTGCTTCATCATGAAGGAGGAAGTATGAGCTATACAAAGAATCATGAGGCCTGGGCGGTGACAGATCCGATCACAGCGGAGGCCATGAACCATCTAGAGAGCCAATGGACTTCTATCAAATCGTTGATCGACATACATAACCACGATACGAGGTACTATTCCAAGACCGCCGCCGATGCTAAATTCTTCAGCACCTCCTCTTATGCCGGCTGCGATGCTGATATGGTTGATGGCCTGCATCTGAACGACATAATCACCACAGTCATGCCCATCGGGGCGATCATGGCCTGGCCGGGGACGGATGCTGATGTCCCTGCCGGGTGGTACGTCTGCGATGGCGCGAGCCACGGCGGACATGTGACCATGGATCTGATTGACTACTTCATCATTGGCGCCGGAGGAGATTATGATATCGGGGACACCGACGGGCCGGGTAGCTGGAATGGCACCATAACACCCACCGGCTCGATCACGGTAGGCGATCACATCCTGACAGAGGCGGAGCTCCCAGCGCATACCCACGACTACACCGAGAAGCGGAATGCCTATGCGGTCTGGCTGCCGAACTCAGGGATATTCTCCTCGACACTGTATCAAGAAACTACGGCCATAGGAGAGCAGGCGACCGGCGGCGGAGCGCACAACCACACATCCGGATCGAGTATCACCTTCAACTCCATCGACCCCAGGCCGGCATATTACGCCCTGTACTTCATCGAAAAATGTGAGTGAGTGACCATGGCATACGTACCTAATCCAACCTGGGCATCAGATACGGTGATATCTACTGCGGCTCTCGACAATCTTGAGACAGAGTATGAGGAATCATACTCCTATCTCACCACCCACAACCACGACAGCGACTACTACCTGCAGGCGGCTATGGACAGCGCCTTCTGGCATACCGGGAATGATGGCCCGGCTTCAGGGCTGGATGCGGATCTCCTCTATCACGAGGATGGCAACCTACATGGCAGCGATTTCTACGGCCTGGGCGTGGACGAGGGCCTGATCATCTGGTATCATGGCGATCCTGCCTCCCCGCCCCCCGGCTGGGCCTCCTGTGACGGGGACAACGGCACGCCAGACCTCCGGGGAAAGATGCCCTTTGGCGCCGGCGGCACCGCGAACCCCGGACTAACCGGGGGATCGGCGACATTCACGGCGGCGGGGACGCTTACCGTGGATGCTCACGTCCTGACCATCACAGAGATGGCAGCTCATAACCATCCATTCACGGACCGCTATCAGCTAGGAGGGGTGTTCATGTCGGAAAGCCCGACCACCTTCCAGGACGGCTGCAGGGAGTCCTACAACCAGGCCGGGACCACGTCCTCGGCCGGCTCGGGGTCCGGGCATACACATAGCTCGGCAGAGGGAACGGCCATGAATGGGAATGCGGTGGACAGCCTGCCGCACTGCATAGCTGTGACTTATATAATGAAACTTGCTTAAAAAAGTGTTACTGGCTCCTCTCTTTGAGGAGCTGGAGAAGCTGGATCTGCCTGTTCAGGGAGTCCAGCCTTATGCCTGCTATTTTGTATTCATGCTGGGCCTGCCTGCTGGCCTTCTCTGCCTGGTGGAGGGCGGTGAGCTGTTCTCTGGTGGCTCTCTGGGCCTTCTGCTGCTGTCGGCCAGGGTCCGTGATTCCGTCTGCGATGGCCTCGGAGATGGCCGCGACATAAGCCGTCTCCCTGGCTATTGCGGCCCCTATCCTGGCCTCATCGGCCTGATAGAGCTTTTCTTCAGCTTCTTCCAGCTCGGCGTAAGCCTTCTCCAGGTCGCCTACATCCAAGGCATTTCCCCCGGAATCTGGCCGCCGTAGAGCCGGTCGATCTGTGGATCTGTCAGCTCCCCAGCTCCGGCCAGGTTGAGCACGGTGGCCTCAGAGGACCTGCCGCCCAAGGTGTCCATCCACGGGTCATCATCGAAGATGCTCCTCTTCGCGGTTGCGTTGCGGTCCATCTGGCCTGTCAGGACGGCAGGAAGCTGATAATCCTGGCCGATGAGGGTAGCCCCCCTTGCGCCGTAGAAGGCGTCTGTGGTCTTCAGTGACGGGTCCGGGGCCAGGAAGGGGATGCCCCAGGATGTCTCTCTGACGTCAACTGCCCCGGCGATACCTACACCGATCATAGCGATCAGTGCCATTACTGCGATCATAGTCTTCATTTCTTGTCACTCTCCAAATATAATCTTCGAAACGTTTTTTCCCAAGATTCATCATGCCGCTTAAGGGCCTCGTATTCTTCGAACTCCTCTTGTGGAATCCGAAGGATTATAGTCCTTATCGGCCCATTCCCTCTTGGCATACTCAATGATTGATTGATTCATATATATAGCTTTCGGTGATATCGATGATGAAACGGTATTGTGTCAATATATCAGATGAGGCGGCGGCGGTCTGGTTTGCCCACCAGGCCAAAACCGGCCTCAAGCGCGACCCTGCCCTGGAGGCCCTCCTGCTGGAGTTTGGTGGGCTCAAGCCACCTGAGCCGGTCGAGCCCGAGTATCCCACAGATTACGATGTCGAGGTCAGCCAAAAGGGAGACCTAATCCTGGTCCGGTCGGGCCTTAATACTCTCCTATCCACCGTCAAAAGCGACGCTGCAAACGCTTTCCAGGTTGCCGTCTCTGCCGTTCCTCCGGGCGGCTCTCTGGGAATCGGCGAAGGGCTCTATGAGCTTCCAGCCCTCTATCCCGTCGCTCTGGATGCGGATGGAAGTAATATATTCTACTGCTGCATTCCGATTATGGACAAATCCATGCACATCCACGGGGCCGGAGTCGGAAAAACCACCCTCAAGCTCGCGGCCTGGCAGAGATCGGCAAACCGGCATGTCGCGATGATGCTCATCCGAGGGACCGGGCCGATGGCACCGGGATACTCCGGCTTTTCGGTGGACGGTTTGACTCTGGACGGCAACAACAAATTCCAGTATGCTGGAACGCCGCATGATGGGGAGGCTCTGGTCTTGGTGGGCTCTGCCAGAAAAGGCGGGGTATATCGCGATCTGGAGCTGAGAAATTCCTTTGGTGCAGGCCTGTACCTGGGCAACAATGGGTCCGGATCGGGCACCAATGAGTTGGTCCGGGATTGCATAGCTCGAGGATGTGCAGACAAGGGCATCATGCTGGATACCTGCCAGGATAGCCGGGTCGAGGATTGCCAGGCGTGGGGCTGCCAGGAGGGGCTATGCCTCTATGGAAATGATGATTGGCAGGAGCGCGGGCCGGATCGGGTCACCGTGGCCGGCTTCCAGACGGATAGCCAGGTTATGGTCTGGCAGGTCAACGACTTCAAGATCTCGAGCCTGGAGATGGACGGTTCCAAGGCGGCCAGCTCTTACGGGCTGGTCGTCCGGGATGGGGGCGGGGTGGTGACGGGCTCCACACTGAAGAGCGACAAGAAGAAAGCCAGCGCCTACGGCTCAGCCACATACCTCTATCGCGGGGCAATCGTCACTTTCGACACCTGTGATATCTCGGGATTCTGTGGGATCAGGGCTATCGAAAAAGCGAAGGTCCGGGCGAATGCCTGCACGATATCAGCATCCGGGGCTTGCTTCGCGATGGTAGACAGCAATGCCCCGATGGAGGCGACGATCATAGCAGAAGCCTGCAAGTGCACAGGAAAAAAGCTCGAGCTGCAGGACGGGGCGACATTCGAAGAGATCTGAGAAAAGAGGAGGCAAAGGGGCAGAGATCATCTGCCAGGCATTGATTCGCGGAGCCAGGCAAACATAATGATGCCCGTCAGCACGATACCCAGTAGGGCCATGTTTTTATATTAGCTGGCTCCTGCCAGCTTCGTCATAGATCCAGTATCGTTTCAGGGAGCAGCCGAATCGCTCCATGTCTTCGACGGTTAGCTCCTTGCCCCGGAACTCGGCGGGGACTACCATGCTCAGCTTCCAGTACTCTGCCGTGAGGATGGAAAGCTCTTCAGGTAGGATGCCTATGACGCGATTTCCTGCTACGTCTTCGGGCTCGGCGTGTGATATTAGTTGTACCTCATCTGATCCCACAAGTTCATTTGAAACATGAACTATATGAGAACCCTGAATTCTTTGCGGGGAAAGGTCTATACTGGTCGTCATCATATCGCGGCTAACCACTGTACCGTGTTCAACTTCTCCGTTGAGCACGTAATGTGCTCGGCTTCCCCTTGGGAATACAATTTCTGGATGGTACTTCTCTATCCAATCCAAAGCGGCCCGGTGACGGGTTACTATGACAGTTTTGGGGGCCATCTCAGGCCACCTCCTCGACCTCTACAGTAAGATTGTAGCTATTATGTTCATCCTGGATATTTGCCAGGAGATTCTCATATGCTCGGATCTGCATATTGAGTGTCTCCACGTCACGCTCTTCTGCATCATATTCCGGATTCTCCGGGATGTCTTCGGGATCTCCGGTCCAATATGCTTCTGGTGTGTCTGCGATGTACTCATACCAGGACTCTGCGATCCTTATGACCTCGTCCCAATCATCTGTTGTCTCTCGTGCGTTTCCATCCGATATTATGTATTTTCCCATTTTCAGTCACTCCAATTCTTGCCAATACCATACATGTGGTATAAGTATATAAACTTATGCCTCCATAGAGCCGTCATACGCTTTCTGATAATTTCGCAACCAGCGATCAACCAGGCCGCTAAGGTTGATTTCTCCATGTTCATCCAGCCAGGAGGATAGATCCTCTGATATGGATATACTCTTTTTCGTCTTTCGGGTCATAGATACCACTATGCGATATTGGTATATATACTCTTCGCGATAGGCATAATGTCAATCCTGCTCATATTTCCGGCAGAAATAATGAGGGCTCACGTTTCGGTGCTGACACGGACAAAATCCGTGCGCTGTTATAGTTATTCCGGGGAGATACATCTCGCACCCATAGCAGCAATCGGACCCCCAAGGGATGATAAGGATAGACATCGCGGTTATGATGTCACCCGCCGCCTGTGCCTCCTCGCGTAATCGTATAGCTTCGCCGTCTAGCATCGGGGCACCTCCCATAACTGTTGTGCCCGGTCATTGTGGACTCTCTGCTCGCGCTCCCATAATCGGGGATTCCAATGGGGACGTATGCCGTGCCTGGGGGCGAGCACGGTAGCGCAATAGTGGCCCCAGCATTCAGCTTCCCCGGCTTCGCAGCCGTCACAGCCTCGCTGCCTGCCAACGCCCTTAAGCGCCTGGAATGCACGGCAATGGTCGGAAATCTCGCGATCTACAGCATCCGGGCTCATCGCTTCGCCCCCGCTCGGACCGCTGTGATGTAGACTGCTAATAATGCTTCGGCGGGGGTATCTGCTTTTGCCGTATGACATTTCAGAACAGGCCAAATATATGCCCGGTAATACGGCGCGTTTGGCCCCTCTGGCGGATAGTAAGCCACATGGAACGGCCACCCCCGCCTCTCGCATGCCCGCGCTTGATTGCCTCCATAAGGGCACCATAGTCCACACTAAACCTTCTCGCGAGAGATAAAATGCGTGTCATTAATCCATCACCTCTATATTCCTCTTGATCGTCTCTGCCCTCTTCGGCCCGATGCCCGGAATGTCCTCCAGATCGCCACAATAGCCGTCTCTGAGGGTCAGGCATAATTGATATCTCTCTAAGATATTCCGGGCCATTTTGGGACCTACACCACGGCCCGCGAGGATGCTCAGGCCGACCTCCATCCTCTCCTTCTCAGCCGGCTTTGGGCAGAATCCCTCGAGATTTCCGCCTTCCAGAATCTTCCTTGCTCGGAGGAGCAGGCGAGGGAACTGGTTGTATCCGAGCTTGAGGATCCGTATCCTGCAACCTTCACAGTTAGCCTCAAACCCGTCCACCAGGGCGCTATACTGCTCAAATTTCTTGATATCGAATGCCCCGCGCTTTCCCTTTTCGCCGTGGCCGGCTGCCTTCCTGATAGCCGCTTGGATGTCATGGTCGTCGCCCAAAACCGCGATGATGAAGGGCTCTCCGATCTCCCTGGCGGCCTGGCATTGCTCCCAGCCATGCCCGTTGATTATGCTGTTGACATAATCGCTGGTGGCCTGCCCGGTGAAGTCCTTGAGTTCAACGTGCAGCGCCTTTGTAATATCCCCCTCTGACCAGAATTCAAGATCAAACGGCATTGGTTCGACTGGCGGGATTTCCTCAAAATGAGGATCGGAGGCTACCGCTTTTCTGATCAGCTCCGCCCTCGGGCGCATGACCTCGTTGCCGTCGATTGAGACGTGGATCATTGGCACTTCTCTGTGATTCGACATTCGAAGACCTCCCCTCGCTTGCCCCGGTAGTACTCCAGCTTTTCCGGCGGCCATTGGCTTCTGATGGTGGTCCACAGTGGCCCGGCTCCTGAGCAGGCCTGCAGGAGCAATACCATGTAGTTGCCAGATTTGGGTAGCTTATACTGCTTTTCTTCTCCGCCGTCCAGGTATGAGGTATCGTACCTCAGAAAGTCCGGGCTCAGATCCTCCAAGCGGGTGGGCAGGACGTCCAAGAGCTTGCTTTCCTGGAAGCCATAGGGCATTTTCGCATAGTGGTGCGAAAAATTTATTTTAAGGGTCATGCCTTAGCCTCCTGGACGATCTGGCTTTCCATTGCCTCGTCTGCCAGCTCTTCCTCGTCCATTGCTTCCATTGGATTTCCGGAGGAGGTTAGCATTTGGATGATGGCGTTCCTCTTCGCCTTCGTCTGGCATTGGCGCTGTTGGAAGATCCACTGTTGCATGGCGGTGAGGTAGATGTGGATCATGGCTCGGCGCTTCTCTATCCGGCTGCCTAGTTCATCGTTGATCCGGACCGCCACCATTGCATCCGCCTTGATCCTTGGGAACCCGTTTGGCAGGGCAATATTGAGAGGATCTGAGTCGTCTAGGATGTAGTTCTTGGCGGCCTCCTGCGCTTGGACTTCTTTCCATGCCAGGAGATTAATGAAATCCGCCTTGCGGATCGAGACCGTGGCATCCACAGAACGGTCCTTGCGAGTGGCCCTGATCGTACTGCTGGCCAGCTCGTCTGTCAGGATGCTATTAATCTCCACCAGATTTATTTTCGCGTCCGTGGCCGCCATAAGGGCCATTGTGGCATTCGGAGCTTGCTTCTTCTGGACCGTATAGGTCAGATCCTTCCCGGCCTGCATGATCTGGATGGCCTGAGCGGCATTTGTGGCGCTTCCTGGGACACTTCCGGCCTGGGCTCGGCTAGTTATCCCGCTGCCTCTCCGGACGGCCAGGTTGCCGCCCTTGGGGGCATTCTCCGCCATGTCCATCAGGATTTCGATCAGCGAATCCAGGATAGCCGTATCCGAGCAGGATGGCTTGCCGTCCTGGAGGGTGATGACCACATCTCCGGGCATCAGGCAGAAGCCCTTGTCGTTCGTGCTCATCGTGAGTTCCTTCCTGGTGGCGTATTCCTTGACTGCCGCGCCCAGCTCTTCTTTAGATATCGCTCTTGCTGCCATTTCTATTTCTCCATCTCTTTTCTTATATAGACCTTCAAATTTGTTCCAACTTCTATCCCCATTCTCTCCCGAGTTGCCTCGGGGATGGTAATCGCATTATTCGCGTTTACCTTCGCGTCGAAAGATGCTCTTTTTTCCATGCCACTGCTTACGCTGTCTTAGCTTAAATACCTTTCGGACTAATTTTAGATTAGATAGGATAATCTATATATAGCCCCGAAGCCTATTAGAGAGCATGGCAAAAATTGCAGAAGCCGATAGGCTGATCGCAGAGAGGGATGCCCTCACTGACGACAGGCTGCGAATGCTCCACCGGGAGCATATGGAAAGCCCATACGTGACCAACCCACTGTCAGAGGAGCGGTTCCGGCAGACGTACCGCCGCTTCCTGAATGTCGAAATCGCGGCGTGGAAGGCTCTGGAGGCCCAAAAGTGGGCGCTTCATGACCGGATGGATCGCGAATCGCAGTACCTTTGCGCACGGTTGGGATATTGATGACAGAAGACTTTAGGCTCGGATGGATTACCATTACCGGAAAGGACGCGCTGGGACGATTTGCGGCCCTTTCGGAGCTGATCTAGATGGCCGCGGAGGATTATATCCTGGCCATCTGGCTGATGGGATTTGCCGTCCTCATGGCCGCCCTGGTTTGCCGTCTATGGGGGGCTCTGAGATGAGCACCGGACGGGGGATCAGGAGGCGCAACAGGCGGGCCGACGCCGAAGCCAAATGGAGGGCTTACCATAGCCGCCAGAGGGAGATATATGCTGCCCTCTTGGAGGAGCCGGGCGCTTGCTACTATACCCCGAATCTGAGGAGGATGGCATGAAACCGCTTACAGGAAGCTGCTCCGGGCAGGGGACGCATATATTTTCAGTTGTCGGTGCCAACGTGACCGGCAACTGTCTAAATTGGACAATCGAAGGGGGGATTTAATGACAGTCTTGGAAACTTATTATATTGGCCTGGATGAGCTTGAGGCATCGATGATGGATGAGATTACAGAGCTGAACCGGAGCATAGCACTTCTCACAAAGCTCCGGGATGAGAAGATGAGAACCTTCCAGGAGATGTTTTGCCAGGAGGAGACCCGGGCATGACCGCCCCCCACACACAATGCTGCTGTCCGGAGTGCGTGGCCTCTAGGCGTTCTATGCTGCTCCGGACACATCCTATCCATGCACGGCGGGATGAGGACATAGCGCCAACCCCTATCCCTGTCGAGCAAGCCCTGGCCATGAGGCTGGAGGATCGTGAGATACTCCGAGGAATGCTGGCCCAGGTCGAAAGCGACATCCGGAATCTGAGGGATTGTGCATGAACGGCCCCCACATACGCTTTTTGCATGCTGTTGAGAAAGATGGCTTAGACCTGAAAGATAGGGCGATCTATCTGACCGAGAACGCGGCTCAGGCGGCCAAGCTAGCGAGCTATATCGAGCGATTCCCATCAGAGGCAGCCGCCCACCGGGCGGATCTCAAGCTCGCTCTCGGGGATGTCTTTGTTCAGGCTGCGATGATGTGTCTGGATTTGGGGCTTTCGCCCCAAGAGATCTACAATTTGGGCCGGCTGCATGTCTATGAGCGGTTCACCGATTTTGCGGAGAGGGGATGGGAATGACCGCGAAATGTGGGACATGCAAGCTGCAGAACACTTGCTCTTATGATGATATGATCAAGTATGGGCAGGACTGCAAGACCTATTGGCCGGAGAAAGGATACAAGCACGGGCGGCCACGTGGGGGGAGAGGAGGAGCATAGGACATGCCCGGAACCACGCCAAATGTAGACACCATCATACAGGGCGATGCCCTCACCCGGCTCAGAGAGCTGCCTTCTGAGTCGGTGGACTGCTGCATAACCAGCCCGCCCTACTATGGCCTTCGTGACTATGGAGTAGAGGGGCAAATCGGCCTGGAGGAGAGCCCGGAGGCTTATGTAAGCAAGCTGGTGGAGGTCTTCCGAGAGGTGCGGCGGGTGCTCAAGAAGGAAGGGACGCTTTGGCTCAACCTCGGAGATTCTTATGCAGGATCGTCTGGATGTCACAAAGGCGGATCTGAAAAAGCAAATTCAAATGCAGGAGCTACAAATTCGTATATTATGCCGAAACCAGGAAAGCCCAAAGACCTGATCGGGATTCCCTGGATGGTCGCCTTTGCGCTCCGGGCCGATGGGTGGTGGCTACGATCCGACATAATCTGGGCAAATCTGAGTATGGTACGGCCATTTCAGAGCCCTAAACCCAATTGTATGCCGGAATCTTGCAAAGATAGGCCGACAAAGAGCCATGAGTACCTGTTTTTGCTAAGTAAGAGCAAGAAATATTATTATGATGCTGAGGTGATTTCAGAAGATGCCATAAATACCAAAATGCCCGGGAAAAACATGCGGGATACCAGAGAAACATATGGGCCACAAAATGGCGGCAACAGTGGATTAAGAGATCTAAAGCAGCGATATAAAAACGGCGATTGGCCCACAAAACGCAACAAGCGCACCGTTTGGACGGTTGCCACAAAACCGTTCGCCGAAGCCCATTTCGCGACCTTCCCCCCGGCACTGATCGAGCCTTGCATCCTGGCAGGGACAAGCGAGAGGGGGGTCTGCCCGGAGTGTGGGAAGGCATGGGTTAGGCAGATCAAATCAACCGGGGGGAGGGATTGGCACAATGACAAAATGGTATCAAAGGGCATACCCGGAGAGATTTTGGGCGATGGTGGATATAAAAGAGGACAATCAGCAACGCAATTGAACGACACGAAACAGCATGTAACAATCGGCTGGCTTCCATCCTGCCAATGCTCACGCGATCCGGTTCCCGCCGTGGTCATCGATCCTTTCTTCGGAGCAGGCACTACCGGCCTGGTGGCGAAGAAGCTGGGACGGCACTATATCGGCATAGAGCTGAATGAGGCTTACATAGGCATGGCGCAAAAGCGCATAGCCGCCGCGCCAATGCGATTAGATAACTGGATGTGAATTTATGAATGTAACCACGCCAAATGTAGACACCATCATCTGCGGGGACTGCCTGGAGGAGATGAAGAAGCTACCGGACCGGTCGATTGATGCAATCGTCACCGATCCACCCTATGAGCTGGCATTCATGGGGAAGAAATGGGATGCAAGCGGCATTGCCTATAATGTGGATATGTGGGGTGAATGTCTCCGGGTTCTGAAGCCCGGCGGGCATCTCCTGGCTTTTGGAGGAAGCCGAACCTATCACAGGATGGCTTGCGCTATCGAGGACGCGGGCTTTGAGATCAGGGATTCGCTGCATTGGGTG
>ERZ1026792.366-NODE-366-length-39609-cov-3.862570_pt1 | contig 39609 bp, 25 predicted proteins | sample MGYA00520884_ERZ1026792 | MGnify/ENA primary metagenome ERZ1026792 (study PRJEB33270, sample SAMEA104284473) | anaerobic digester metagenome | biome: Anaerobic digester microbiome; feature: mesophilic sludge digester; material: Anaerobic digester biomass | place... | reverse complement strand
TTCGAGGGCGGTTTCGCGCCGTGTTCCGCCGTGTGGCGCCTCTTGGAAGCCGCGGATATTTCCACGTTGCGCGCCCTGGCGGGCGTCCCCGTCGCGTTGCTGCCCGCCGAGGCGGCGGTGGAATCCGTCGCCGAGGCGGCGGGCGCGTTGGCGGGAATGCGGTGAGGGGGAATTCAGGGGAGGAAGCCATGCGGAAACCCGCGACGGCGACGCGGAGATTTCGGGTCCTGGGGCCGGCGCTCCTTGCGGCGGTGGGTCTTGAAGCGGGCGGCGCGACACCGCCCGTTCTCAGCATCACGGTCCTCGACGGGCCGTGCGAGGTTTTGAAAGCCGTGGAACTCGCTATCGAAGGCGTGCCCGCCGGGGCCAATCCCTTCGATCCGGACGCGATCGCCGTGGACCTGGAGGCCGTGCCGCCGGCCGGCGCGCCGATCCGCTTGCCGGCGTTCTGGTTCCAGGATTTCGAGCGTTCGCTGGCAGGCAACCGCGAGAAGCTGGCGCCCCGCGGCGAAGCCGGCTGGCGCGCCCGATACGTGCCGCTGGTGCCCGGGCGGCACGCGCTCACCGTGTCCGTTGCGGTGGCGGGGCAACCGGCCGGGCGCGGCGAGTCGACCATCGACGCGGCGCCGGCCGCGCGCCCCGGCTTCGCGCGCGTCGAGGAGCGGGGCAAGCGCTATTTCAGGCTCGACGACGGCACGCCGCTTTTCCTGAAGGGCTTGTGCGCCTGCTGGCACGGGAGCCGAGGGTCCTACGACTACGACGACTGGCTGGCGGCCTACCGCGAAAACGGCATCAATTACATCCGGTTGTGGATGTGGCCGGAGGCCTTCGGCATCGAGTGGGACCGCGGCGACCGCCTCCGCTATCGCCTCGATCGGGCGTGGGTGCTCGACCGTGTGCTTGCCGAGGCGCGCGCGCGGGGCGTCTACGTGATGCTGTGCTTCGACTACCACGGCATGTTCGAGGAGAAGCCCGACTACTGGGGCGGCAACAACCGCTGGCCGAGGCACCCGTACAACGCCGCCAACGGGGGGCCGTGCGCCGACCAGAACGAGTTCATGACGCGTCCGGAGGCGCGGGAGCTCTACGCGAAGCGCCTGCGGTACATCGTGGGGCGCTGGACGGCCTTCACGAACATCCTCGCGTGGGAGTTCTTCAACGAGATCGACAACGTCTACAAGTACCTGAAGCACGACGACGTGGTTGCCTGGCACCGCGACATGGCGCGGCGGCTGCGGGCGCTGGATCCCTACCGGCACCTCATTACGTCCAGCTTCACGGGCTGCAGCGACCGCGGCGGACTGTTCGAGCTCCCGGAGATGGACTTCTCGCAGTACCACTCCTACAACGAGAAGCATCCGGCCGTCATGACGGCGCGGAGGACGGCCGAGTTCTTCGCCCGCGACGGCAAGCCGTTTTTCGTGAGCGAGTACGGCACGGACTGGCGCGGGTGGAAGCCTGATCAAGACCCGTATCTGCGGGCGCTGCACCAAGCGGTCTGGAGCGGAGCGTTCACGGGGGCCGCGGGCACGGGCATGACCTGGTGGTGGGAGAGCATTCACTCCCAGAACCTGTATCGCCACTGGTCGGCCCTGGCGGCCTTCCTGGAGGGCACGGCCATCGGCGATGCGGCCATGAAGCCCATCGTCTTCCAGGAGAGCGCGAAGGCGCGGGCCTTCGGCGTCGCCGCGCCGCGCCGCGCGCTGGTGTGGCTCCTCGATTCGGCGTACGATTGGCCGAACGGCGCCATGGATGAGGATCCCGCGCCGTGCACGGGCGCCGCGGCGGTCTTCACGGGCCTGGCCGACGGCGCGTACCGCGTAGAGTGGTGGGACACGGCCGCGGGCAAACCGGTCTTGACGGAAGAGGCGCGGGTCGCGGGCGGGCGCCTGGCGCTGGCCCCGCCGCCTTTCCGCCTCGACATCGCGGCGCGCATCGAACCGCGGTGAGGCGCCGGAAACCGCGCGAGGGCGCTCGAGCGCCGCGGGCAAACGGCCGATATCACGATGGGAGCAGGTTGAACCGCCGAACAGAGCCATGAAACTGACCTTCTACGGCGCGACACGCGCGGTGACGGGGTCGGCGCACCTCCTCGAGGTGAACGGCCGCCGCCTCCTCTTGGACTGCGGTCTGCATCAAGGCAAGCGCAAGGAGGCCTTCGAACGCAACCGCAACCTCCTGATGCCGGCCGACACCCTCGACGCGGTGCTTCTCTCCCACGCCCACATCGATCACAGCGGCAACCTGCCCACCCTCGTCAAACGCGGCTTCCGCGGCACGATCTACGCGACCAGCGCCACCTGCGATCTGTGCTCCATCATGCTGCCCGATTCGGGCCACTTGCAGGAGCAGGATGTCCAGTTCGTCAACAAGAAGCGCGCGCGGCTCGGCAAGAACCCCTTCGAGCCCCTCTACACCGTCGAGGAAGCGGAGGCCGTGATGCCTTACTTCCAGGCCGTGTCCTTCGAGGAACCCTTCAGGATCGACGGGCAGACCGAAGTCATCTACCACGGCGCGGGCCACATTCTCGGCGCCGCCATAACCGAGATCAGGGCCGGCGGCGGCGGCGGCGCACGCCGGATCATCTACTCGGGCGACCTGGGGCGGCCCTCGCAGCCGATTCTGCGGGATCCGTGGCCGCTCGAGCCGAACGACGTCCTCATCATGGAGACGACCTACGGCGGCCGCCGCCACGAGGGCGCGCAGCGCATCGAGGAAAAACTCCTGCCGATCCTCAGGAAGGCCGTGCCGCAGCGCGGCAAGATCGTGATCCCCTCCTTCAGCGTCGGCCGGACGCAGCATCTGGTCCACATCCTCCACAAGTTTTGGAAGAACGGCGACCTGCCGCCCATGCCGATCTACGTCGATTCGCCCCTCTCGGTCAACGCCACCGAGGTCTTCAGGCGCCACCCGGAATGCTACGATGAGGAAACGCTGGCTCTTCTGGCGCGCCGGGAAGATCCCTTTGGGTTCGCGCGCCTGGTTTACGTACGCGACGTCCAGGAGTCCAAGGCGCTCAACGATCGGCCGGGGCCGATGGTCATCATCTCGGCCTCGGGAATGTGCGAAGGCGGCCGCGTGCTCCATCACCTGGCGCACACGGTGGGTGATGCGCGCAACACGGTCCTGATCATCGGCTACCAGGCCGAGAATACCCTCGGCCGCCAGCTCGTCGAGAAGCGCCCCGAGGTCAAGATCTTCGGCGAGCGGTACACGGTCCGGGCCGAGGTCGAGACGATCAACGCGTTTTCGGCCCACGCCGACCGCCAGGAGCTCCTGGACTGGATGGCGGGCGCTTTGGGCCGCCTCGGCCTGGTTTTTCTCGTCCACGGCGAGGAGACGCAGTCGGTCGCGTTCTTGAACGAGCTCACGGCGCGCGGCGTCAAGAACGTGATCATTCCCCACGCGGGGCAGACCTGGGACCTGTGAGGCGCCGCGCGGGGGCGCCCGCCGCCCGCGCGGTCCGGCGCTTGCGCCCGAGCTCCGCGCCGGTGACAATGAAACGGTGCGGAACCTGTACAACCGGCGAAAGGAGGCCCCATGCATGCAGTGCCGAAGTTGTTGATCTCCTCGGCGGGAATCGCCCTCTTCGTGGCGGCCGGCGGGGCCGCGCCGGCCGCGGCCGGCGACGAAGCCGCCTGGCGCGCGCTCTGCGACGGCAAGACCCTGAACGGCTGGATCCAGCGGGGTGGCAAGGCCCTGTACACCGTCGAGGACGGCGTCATCGTGGGGACGTCGGTCGCCGGCACGTCGAACAGCTTCCTCTGCACCGAGCGCAGCTACGGCGACTTCATCCTGGAACTGGAAGTGAAGGTCGATCCGAGCCTGAACTCCGGAATCCAGATCAGGAGCGAGAGCTCCGGGGACTATCAAAACTGGCGCGTTCACGGCTACCAGGTGGAGATCGACGGGTCGGCGCGCGCCTGGAGCGGCGGCATCTACGATGAGGCCGGCCGCGGCTGGCTCGCCGACCTGTCGCGAAACGAGGCGGCGCGGAAAGCCTTCAAGCCCGAGGGCTGGAACGCGTACCGCGTCGTCGCCGTCGGCGACTCCATCAAGACCTGGGTGAACGGCGTCCCGGCGGCGGATCTCGTCGACTCGGAGACCCTGGTGGGATTCATCGCGCTCCAGGTGCACGCGACGGACAAGCCGGGGACCAAGGTGATGTGGCGCAACCTCCGCCTTCAGGATCTCGGGCGCCACCGCTGGCAGCGGCTTTTCGACGGCGTGTCGCTGGCCGGCTGGCACACTCTGCCGGGCGGCGCGTGGGAGGTCAAGGACGCCGCGATTCTCGGAACGAGCCCGGCGAGCGAGCCGCGGCACGGGCTGCTCGCCAGCGACCGGCGCTTCGGGGATTTCACGGCGCGGCTCGCCTTCAAGTGCGCCAAGGGCAACAGCGGTTTCTACTTCCGAGCCGACGAGGTCAAGGATGCCGTCGGCGTCTACGGATTTCAGGCCGAGATCGATGTCGCCAACGATGTGGGCGGCCTGTACGAGACCGGCGGCCGGGAGTGGGTGTCCCAGCCCGCGGCCGACCAGGTCAAGCAGTGGTTCAAGCCCCGGGAGTGGAACCGAATGACGGTCTCGGCCCACGGCCGGCGGATCGTCGTTCACGTGAACGGCCTGAAGTCGGCGGAGCTTGTCGACGACCCGGGGAGGCTCGAGGGGCACCTCGCGCTCCAGCTTCACGGCGGCATGGACATGGAAGTCGCCTTCAAGGACCTGGAGTTGCTCGTCCCTGAGAAGGACGCCGAGGCCGTGTCGCCCTTCAATGGGAAGGACATCGCCGCTTGGACCGCGCGCCCGGAAGGCGGCAAGCAGAGCGCGTGGTCGGTGGGCGTGGCGCGGGTCTCCGGCGCGAACCCCGCGCTCCTCGTCGCCGCTCCCGGGGAGGGCGAACTGGTGAACGCGCCGCCGGCGTTCGGCGCGGGCCTCGATCTTTACAGCGCGGAGAAGTACGGCGACATGCGGCTGGAGCTCGAGCTGATGGTGCCGCGGGGCTCGAACTCGGGGATCTACGTCATGGGCGAGTACGAAATTCAGGTGCTCGACAGTTTCGGCCGGGAGAAGATGTCGCCGGCCGACATCGGCGCGATCTACGGCGCGGCGCCGCCGCCGATCAACGCGTCGCGGCCGCCGGGCGAATGGCAGCGTTTCGTCGTCGAGTTCCGGGCGCCGATTTTCGACGCCGCGGGCAAGAAAGTGCGGAACGCGGAGTTCGTCCTCGTGGAGCTCAACGGGCACACCTTGCACCGCCACCTTTCGATGCCGGGGGCGACGCCGGGCGGAATCTCCGGAAAGGAGGCGCCGGTGGGTCCGCTGATGTTCCAGGGGAACCACGGGCCGGTCGCCTACCGCGCCATCAAGGTGTGGCCGCGCTGAAGGCGCGCCGCGGCGGCGGGAAGCGCGTTCCTGCGGGGCGCGCCCCGCGCCGCCGCTTCCGGCGGCCCGGTAGATGCGGGCAAATATGCGGAAGGCTCCGGCGCCGCTCCTGGAAACCGAGCCGTTGCGGCCCGCCGTTTTCCGCGGGCGCCTCAACCGCTTCGCGGTGGCGTGCGTGCTCCGGGAGGGGCGGAACCGCGCGCGCGCGGCGACCGCCTACATGGCCAACCCGGGCCGCATGGGGGAGATGCTGCTTCCCGGCGTCGAGCTTCTGCTGGCGCCGCGGCGTCGCGGCCGGTTGGCGTGGGAGGCCGTCGGGCTGCGCTGGAGGCGGCGTTGGCCCGGCGACTCGCCGCGGGTCGTCTTCCTGAACGCCGCTCGAACCGCGCGCGTGGCCGAACGGCTCCTCGAGGAGCGCCTGATCCCGCCTCTGGCCGATGCGACGGTCGTCGGGCGGGAGGTGCGGGCGGGGGAGTCGCGCATCGACCTCTTGCTGTCGCGCGGAGGCGCGCCTTATCTCCTCGAGGTCAAGTCCTGCACGCTGGTCGAGCATGGGCTTGCGCTCTTTCCCGATGCGCGGAGCGCGCGGGCGCGGCGCCACGTGGAGACGCTGGCCGCGGCGGGCGCAGGCGGCGCGGGGGTGCTCTTTGTCGTGCAAGGGCGCGCCGATCGCTTTCTGCCGGACTTCCACAACGATCTGGAGTTTGCCCGGGCTTTCGGCGCGGCGCGCGCGGCCATCGACTACTTCCCCTTGGCTCTGGAGCCGACCTTCGGCGCGGACCGCCGCCTGCGTTTTGAGGGGCGGCCGAGGCCCCTCGCGATCCCGTGGGACACCTTCGAGGCCGGCGTCGCCGACGGCGGGCTCTACCTTCTGCTCCTGCGCCTGGCGCGAGCGCGGCGTCTTGAGGCGGGCGCGTCGGGCCCGCGCGACTTTCCCGGCGGTTGGTACGCCTACGTCGGCTCGGCGCGCCGGGGGCTCGGCAAACGCATCGAACGGCACCTGCGGCGGGGCAAGCGGCACCACTGGCAGATTGACGCGTTGCGCGCCGCCGCCGACGGCGTCAAGGCCCTGCCGATCCGCGGCACCCGCCGCGGAGAGTGCGAGCTGGCCGCCGCCGTGCGCGCGATCTGCGACGACTCCGTGCCGCGTTTCGGCGCCTCCGACTGTCGTTGCCCCGGCCACCTCTTCCGCTTCGCCGCGGATCCGCTGCAAACGGCGCCTTTTCAGCAGGTGCTCACCCTGTGGCGCCACCGGTTGTGAAACGGGGCGCCGGCCGGCGCCGCATCCGGATCGCGGCGCTCAAGACGCGTTCCCCGCTGCGAGGCTTCCAACTCCCTTTCGCGCGCCTTGACGGGTGTTTTGAGCCCAGGTAGCATGCCTACCGCTGAAAGGAAGAGTGGTGCGATTACGCTGTCCGCGGTGTTATGGTGCATACGAGGCGGCGGCCGATGGACGGCAGGGGTGCGCCTCCTGCGGCCTGAATCTGTTCGTGCCGGGCGGCTATGCGGCTACCGCCGTCAGCGGACCGGGGGGCTTTGACCCGGGGACCGCATTCGAAGCCATGCTCGATCAAGCCGAGCGTGAGGGCTGGGAGACGGCGGTCCGCGCGCGCCCGGACCTCGCCGATTGGACGCTTGCGCCGGAGCGTGCCGCCGGCTTGTATCTCACCAGGATCGGCCGGGAATCAGCCGTTCTCGATTACGGCTGCGGTTTCGGCAGCCTCTCCATGGCGGCGGCCGCGATGGCCAAGGAAGTCGTGGCGCTGGATGCGGCCGAACCCTTCATACGAGGCACGATGATCCGGGCGAGGGAGGCCGGCATTTCCAACCTGTTCCCCCTGCGATCCGATTACCGGCATCTTCCGTTCTTCGATGGAACCTTCGATCTTGTCATCGTGAACGGCGTCTTGGAGTATATTCCGTGCCAGCGTCCCGATCGCCCGCCGATGGAGACGGTGCGCGCCTGCATCGCGGCGCTGACGCGGGTCCTGAAACCCGGCGGCCAGCTCTACCTGGCCATCGAGAACCGGTTCGGCTGCAACTATCTGCTCGGCGCAAAGGACGAGCACAGCGGGCTGCGCTTCGCCACGGTTCTGCCGCGGCCGCTCGCGCACCTGTACAGCCGCCTGGCCCGCGCGCGCCCGTATCTGACCTGGACGCACTCGCACCGCGCGCTGCGGCGGTTGTTCGCGGAAACAGGCTATGACCATGTGCAGGTGTACGCCGCGTTTCCGAACTACCGTTTTCCGGTGTGCTTGGTCAGCCTTACCGATCCTGCTCCGCTTGCGTTTTTTGCATGGGGTTTGATTCCCGGCGCGGGATCCCTGAGGCGCCGAATCGGAGTGGCTGCCGCGCGGGCGGCGGTGTGGACCGGAATCGCGCGGTTGCCGGCGTGGAGAACACTCGTGCCGAGCTTCGCCTGTGTGTCCACTCGGGCGCCGGCCGAGAACGGCGCCCGTCCGCGCTGGCTCGACGGGAAGGAACCGCCCGCCGAACTCTACGTCAAGAGCCGCCATGGAAGAATCTCCGCGCTCCTTTTCAAGCGCGGCGCGCGGCAGCCTCGCGCCGTCGTGAACTTCACGGACGGGAACAATTTCGCCGCCACGGAAGCGGCCTTGCTCACGTATTTCGCCCGCCGCCCGGGGCAGGCGATCGACCGCTGGGTGCTGCAACCCTATGCGCGGACCGCTTCGCCCGCGGGCGAGGCGCTCTACTATCGCTGGCAGCAAGGGCGGGGTAGGAAGCCCTCGACCGCTGATGCCACCGCTTTCCTCGAGGCGCTGGCCGCCGTGGAGCTCCCGCCGTTTCTCGACACCGATGTCCGTGATCGAACCGTGGCGGAGAAGCTCGGCGGGTTGAAGGGCCGGGGACCGGAGTGGGCGGCCAGGTATCTCGCGTGGGTCGAAGGGTGTGACAAGGCGGGACGCTTGAGGATCGTCCATGGCGACCTTCACGCCGGAAACTTCGTGCCGGCGGAGGACGGCTTCGCCGTCGTCGACTGGGAATTCGCGCATCGCGGATCGCCGTGGGAGGATCTCTTCACCTTCGCCGTGTGGCGCGGTCGGTCCGGGTCGGCCGGCAGGTTCGTCGCGGCGGCGCGCGCCGCCGCCGACGGTTTCGGAGGTCTCGCGGCGCGGCTCGGCTCGGAGAGGGAGGATCTCTTCGCCGGCTTGGTGACGGTGGGACTCAGGTTGATCCTAGAGGCGCGGATGGACGCGCGCCGCCTCGAACAGGCCGTCAGGCTCCTCGACCGGGCGGCGGGCGTGGATCCTCGACGGGAAGTCCCGTCGGGTTTAGGAGGACTCTACTCTTGAGCGACGGCCGGAGGTTCTTCAGGAAGTCCCATGTTTTGGGGTTTCTTCTGGCGGCGGGGCTGTCGGGCGCGGCGAAGGACGCCGAGCTTCCCGCGGTGGAAGTGGTGTCGGTGCGGCGCGTCTTCCACAACGGCGAGCATAACGCCTTCACGGATCTTGTCCGGTTCAAGGACCGGTTCTACCTCGCCTTCCGGAGCTGTCCCGACGGCCACATGGTTCACCCGACGGCGGCGATCATCATCCTCGCCAGCGACGACGCTACGGAGTGGGCGCCGGTTCATCGCTTCAGCGTCGCCTTGCGCGACCCGCGCGATCCGCATTTCCTCGTCTTCCAAGACAAGCTGTTCCTCTATACCGGCGCCTGGTACTGCGGCGCGTCCACGCCGGCGCGGGAGGACTATGATCTCAACCGGCACCTGGGCTACGCGGCGTGGTCCGAGGACGGCGAGCGGTGGCACGGCCCGGTGATGCTCGAGGGCACCTTCGGCCATTACGTCTGGCGGGCCGCCGCGCACGGCGGGAAAGCGTACCTATGCGCCCGGCGGAAAATCGGCTTCGAGATCACGGGGCGCGGCGAAGGCGACCGCGTCGAGTCGCTCATGCTCGAAAGCGACGACGGCCTTGTTTGGCGCAAGCGGGCCGTGTTTCAAGGAATCTCCGGCGACGAAACGGCCTTTCTCTTCGAGCCGGACGGCGCCGTGCTGGGCGTGGGCCGGCGGCGCGGGAACGCGCAACTGCTGCGCTCGGAGCCGCCGTACAGGGATTGGGAGCGCAAAGACCTCGATTGTTTCATCGGCGGCCCGCTGCTGGCCAGGTGGGGCGGGCGCTGCCTCGTCGGCGGCCGCAAGATCACGCCGGGCGGCCCGAAGACCGCCCTCTGGTGGCTGGCGGGCGACCGGTTGCGGGAATTCGCGGAGCTTCCCAGCGGCGGCGATACTTCCTACCCCGGCTTTGTGGAACTGGCCCCCGGCCAGGCGCTGGTCTCCTACTACTCCAGTCACGAACGAGACGCGTCGGGGAAGACGATCACGGCGATTTACCTGGCGCGACTGGCGATCGTCCCGTGAACGCCGGCCGCCGCGCCGCGTTTGGCGGCGGGCCGCTCGCTCTCTGCGGGTCGCCCCGTGGCGATGTGACCCGTTCCGCGCGACGGCGCGGAGGCGACGACCTCAACGAGGTCGCGATCTCGATCGAGCCGCCGGCGTGCCGCTCTATACCGCCAGCGCGTAGGGTGCCCGATAGCCTTTGAAAAGCAGGGCGTCCGCCGCGGGGTCGTCGACGAATTTCTCCGCCTGCCAGTCCCACGTAAGCTTCCTTCCGGTCCAGAGGGCCACGTTCCCGAGGATGCAGGCGCTGGTGGTGCGGTGGCCGACCTCGACATCGGCAAGGGGCGTCTTGCGGCTGCGCACCGAGTCCAGCCAGTTCTGGAAATGCCCCGGGCTCGCGAACAGCGTGACGGGGTCCGCGGCCGGCGGGAGCTCGGCCTCCTTGCCGTCCCTGAAGAACTTCCAGCCGCCGAAGAAGGTGCGCAGCTCGCCGGCCTCGCCGTAAAACGTCATGGCGTAATTCTGCCCGGGGACGGCGTCGGCGCCCTCTTCGGGCTGCGTCCACGTGAGCGTGAAGGCGGGATCGGCGTATTCCCACTCCGCGTGCATCGCGACGGGAAAATCGTAGAGGTTCTTCTCGGCGTACGTGCCGCGCGCGGTGATCGTCCGCGGCCCGCGGTCATCGATCTGCATGGCGTACGTGATCACGTTGAACATGTGGACGCCCCAATCGGTCAGGCCGCCGCCCGCGTAGTCGCGGCACCACCTGAAGTTGAAGTGCACGCGGTCGGGATGGTAAGGAACGAGCGGCGCGGGCCCGAGCCAGCGGTTGAAATCCAGGTGAGCCGGGGGCGCCGTCGGCGGAGTCGGTTCCTTCACCGGATTGGACCACAGCCATGTCTTCACCCGGCGGACCGGGCCGATGCGCCCGGAGCGCACGATTTGGGCGATTTCGCGGGTGTACGGCGCCGAGCGGTGGTGGATGCCGACCTGCACGATGCGCGCGTGTTTGCGGGCGGCCGTCACCATGGCGCGCCCTTCGGGGATGTAGGTCGAGAGCGGCTTCTCGACGTAGACGTCTTTCTTCGCGGCGCAAGCCTCGATCGTGATCAAGGCATGCCAGTGGTCCGGCGTCGCCACGATCACCGCGTCGATGTCGTCGCGTTGGAGCAGCGCGCGGTAGTCGGCGTACTTGGCCGCGTCGGGCCCCGCGGTCTTGCCCGCGGCCTCGAGGTGGCCCGCATCGACGTCGCACACGGCCTTGACGACGGCCCCGGGATTCGCGCGAGCCTCGGCAAGCAGCGCCCTGCCGCGCCCGCCCGTGCCGATCACGCCCACGGCGATCCTGTCGCCGGCGGCCGTCTCGCCCGCCGCGCGGGCGCGCAGCGCCCTCGCGCCCAGGCCGAAGGCCGCGCCGGCGGCAACCCCGCGTCCGAGAAAACCGCGCCTAGTCTGAAGCGTCATGCGCGCACCTCCACGTGGCAGCCAATCTTCCGTGAACACCGCTTCCTGCCGCGGCCTCTCGCCGCCGCCGCGGCTAGTATAACGCAGGGGTCGGCAGGAGCGAAACCTGGGCACGCTCGGACGGCGAAAGCCGCGCGCCCGTCGCGCCTGCCGGCGGAATAGGGTCCCCCTCCCTCACGAGGACCGCGATCCGACTATCGCCGACGGCGGCTCCGCCCAAGCGTCCGCGGCGGTCAACCCGCATCGTACATGGCCAGGACGTTGGCAAGCGGCGTGTCCGCCTGGAGGTGGTGCGAGCCGGCCATGATGTAGCCGCCCTCGGCGCCAAGGATCTCGGACACCCGGGCCACCCGCTCGCGCACTTCAGCGGCGCCGGCCCCGGGCAACAGGCGCTGAATGTCGATGCCTCCGTGGAAGGCGATGCGACCGCCGAAATCCGCCGCCAGCCTTTCCGGCTCCATGTTGCGCGCCAGGGGCTGGATCGGGTTCAGCACGCGCACGCCCATGTCGATCCAGCGCGGGATCAGCCCGTGAACGGACCCGCACGAATGCAGCATGACCGGCTTGCCGTGCGCGGCGGCCACATCGATGATCCGCTGGTGAAAGGGCTGAATCCGGCGCCGGTAAAGCTCCGGGCCGATCAGGGGGCCGGTGGCCGCGCCCAGGTCATCGTAGAAGTAGACCAGGTCGATGCCGTCGCCCGCGAGGGCAAGGGCGCGCCGCAGGTTCTCGACGTGAACCTCGGTGATCCGCTCCATGATGTAAACGGGCAGTGCGGGCCGGGAGAGAAGGTCGACGAGGAACTTCTCGAAGCCCGCCAGGGACCAGGCCGTCTCGAAAACCGAACCGACGCGGTAGCGGATGTGGAAGGGGCCGTGTTCGTTCAGCGTCCCGATGCACCGCGCCAGCCCATCGAAATTCCACCAGTCCGGGGAAGGCCAGCGATAAGCCTTGAGATCGTCGAGGCTTTCGGCGTCCGCCAGGGGATGCGAGGCGAAGTGCTCATACTCGGCGCAAGCGGCCTTGACGCGGCGCCGGCGGACGCCCCAGATGTCGCGGCTGGCGCCGTCCGGCTCCGTGCGCTGCCACAGGCCGCCGGCGGGTGCACTCCCGGGTGCCGCCGGCATGTCGGCGGCCGGGTCGTCCGGGTGCCGGCAGAAGCGGTCGTAGGAAACCACGCGGCAGTCCGCCTTCAGGCGCCGCAGGACGGCCTCGCGGTCGGTGGTCCGGAAGTGCTCCTCCAACCGTTGCCAAACCGCCGGAACGGCGGCGAAGTCGCGCGGCGTTCGATCCGGCCGCTCGAACCGCAAGGCGCGGCTGACGCGCTCGCGGGAAGAAAGCGGTGTCAGGCTCTTCACGGCCTTAGGGCGCAGGGAGGGAAACTGCCGCAGTTCAACGCGTCGTCGGTCGTCGGGTCGACGCCGCAGGCGCCGGACGGCTCGGGCAGCGGTCCGGCGTGGGCGAAGAGGCTGCCCAGAAGCGCGATCGCGTCGGCAATGTCGATCGTCCCATCATCGTTCGCATCCGCCGCATCGAGGCATTGTTCCACCTTGGTCTTCGAAGGATCCTGCGCCGCGCCGAACAGGTAGCCGAGGATCGTGACGGCGTCGGCGATATCGACAATGCCGCTTGCGTTGGCATCGCCGCGGATAAAGCGCGCGGCGGCGGCATCGATCCGTACGGCGGCGCGCCACACGTATCGCGTCGGGCTCGCCGTGGGGGGCAAGGGCGGGTGAGTGGCGGCGTATTCGAGCGCGGCCACCACCGAGGGGACGGCGATCTCCGGGTTGGGGTTCATGCCGCCCAAGCGCCACAGAACGCCCCACCCGTCGAGGCGATAGCCTCCGAAGAAATCGCCGCTCGGGCCGGCGAGGAACGTCAGGTGCCCGGGGTCCGAGGCGCCCGTCCCGAGGCTCCGGTTGACGGCGGTGGTTCGGCCTTGCACGCGCGCGACCCATTCCGCCCCGAGCAGGTCGGCCCCCGCGGCGGTGGGCGTCACGCTCTCGGGCGGTTGATTCACCGCGCCGGACACGACCGGTAGGCCGAGCCGCTGCGCCCCGCTGGGACCGATCGTCTCCGTGTGCCAGGCGGAGCCATCGTGCCAGGCCGGCGCGTAGAAGCTGTATCCTCCCGTTTCGAACCAGTGGCCGCCGCGGCGGACGAAGTCGCGGACGGCGTCCAGCGTCGCCTGCCATTGGCCGGGGCCGCCTTCCGGGAAGTTCTCGCCGCTTGGATTGATGATCGCCAGCCAGAGCGGCGGCCCGTCGGCGAGCGCCGCCAGAAAACCGTTCATGGTCGTGATGCGCCGAATCGGCACGCGCCAGAGGGCCGCGAGGCGCGAAGCCGCCAGGGCGCTCGTCCATTCCGCCGGCGAAACCTTGGTCCACGACCTGGGATGGCCCGGCAGATCGAGCACCCCGATCCTGGGCGGCCCCCCGGGCCATTCGGCGGGGGCTCGGCCGTCCAGTTCGGCCGGAGGCGCGACTCGCAGGACCCCCGGCGGGGCGCCCAGGGTCAGGCTCAGCCGGCCGCGGTGAAGGCTCGCCGGGAGCCCCGTTCCGTCCTCCAGTTCCGCCGTGACCGGCGCCGTGAGGAACGCGGGCCAGGGCAGGATCACCTCGCGGTCGGAGGTGGAGTAAATCCAAAGGTCCGCCGCTTCGCCGGCGAACTCGCCTGCAAAGGCGGCGCTCTGGGGAGGCTCTCCGGCGGGCGCATCGAAGGCGACCAGTCCGGCGCGCATCCCGGGCGCCTCGGCCAGGAATCCGTGCGGCGCCAGCGTCGCGTCGTCAAACGGCAGCGCCGCGGCATTGAGGTTCGCCGTGATTCGAACCGAACCGTAGCGCGCGCGGATGACGCCGTCGTCCGTCGCGGCCTGGGCCGCGGCGCGGTCGTGCTCGAACTCCGTGATCGGCTCGCCCACGTAACGGGCGCAGACCGTTTTCTGAATCCGATCGAGCCAGCACAGCCACTCGCGGGCGGGGCGGTCGGCAAGGTCCGAGGCCCGCATCCGCGCGCTCATGCCGTAGCCCAGGCTCAGGGTCCACGCGAGCACCTCGTCGTCGGTGACGAACTGTCCGAGATCGTGGTGGATCAAGACGGCCTTGTCGTGGGCGAGGATTTGAGCGACGGGGAAAATCGCCCACGCGGCGGGCGGGAAACGGTCCCTGAACAGCCGGCGCCAGGCGGGCGGATCGCGCGTCGGCACCACAGCCCAGGTCATGCCGCAGAACATGGCCTCGTAGTTGACGATGGCGTCCCAGCCGCTCTCGGTCGCCAGCGGTTTGGAGGCCGAATCGGCGGCGACCATCGAGATTACCCCCTCGGAGTAGGCCAGGGGATCGGGAGAAGCGGGGTTCAGATCGTAGACCCACGCGCGTGCGCCGCATTGATCCTGAAACAGCACATCGACGGGGTAGTCCGAGGTGAACTCGTCGAGCGTCGCCTTGTTGGCGGCGCGTACGGCGGGGTGCCAATGACAGATGGTATAGCCGTCGTTGTCGCCGTAGGTCTCGTGCGACAGCGAACCGTCCAACCGGCGCAGCAGCGGCGCCTCGCCTTCCCGCAGAAACGTCGGTCCCCGCGGGTGATCGCACCACCACGTGGGGTTGGTGTACGGCATGACGAGGTGCCCCGCGGCCCGAGCCTCGTCAAAGAACGCCCGCAGCTCCGCGGCGGTTCCGAAACCCGCGTTCGGAGGGAGGTGGTCGGGGTATTGCTTGTCGAAGCCGCCGCGAAGGTAATCGGCGAAGTGGATCAGCGTCGGCGAGGGAAGCCGGCTGAGGTGCGCGCGTTTTTCCCGGGCGCTGCCGCCGTAGTAGAGCATGACGGCGGCCTTGAGCTTGGCGAGGATCGGCGCGTCGAGCTTCTCCGCGAGGGGCCGTTCGAAGCCGTTGTCGGCCCCGTAGCTCCGGAGCGCCTGCCACGCGTCCGCGCCGAGGCGCAGCCGCACCGTCGGGCTCGTCCAACGCGCCCCGGCCGGCACGTAGGCGGCGAAGGCCCGTCCCGCGCGGCCGCCCGCGGCATCGCCTCCGCAGTGCAAGCGACCGGGGACGAACTTCAAGGATGGGTTTGCCGCCGCGGCCCAAGGCGGGAACGGACGCGGTTGAACGCCGTAAAGCGCCACGTTGCCCGCGGCGAACTCGCAGTGCAGGAAGTCGCTGAAGCCCGGCGGGTAACCGGTTGCGTATTCCAGGTACCGCTGCGGCGTCAACTCGTAATAGAAAGGGTGCCCGCCGGTTTCGAACCAGGCGCCGCCGGCGCGCACGTAGTTGCGCAGGGCGGCGGCCATGGCCGGCATGCCTCCGGGCGCCGGCACGGGCAAGGCCTCGCCGTAGGGATTCACGATGGCGAGACAGTCCGAACTCCCCAGCGCCGCCTGCAACTGAGCGACGCTCTCCAGCGAGACGAAGCTCAGGCCGGCGTTCCGAAGGACCGCGTTGCTCGCGAGGCGCTCGCGCCAAACGCCGACGGGCACCGCCGCCCACGATCCGCGCTCCTGTCCGCGCGCCAAATCGATCAACGCCACGGTGGCGCGTCCGGCGGGAGCCGTCGCCGCGAGGTGTTCCAGCGCCGCCTCCACCATCCGCGCCGCAAGCGGCGCGTCAATCTCGTCCACCGCGCCGCCGATCCTGAACAGCCGGCCGGCTCCGCCCAGATGATTGGCGGAGAAGTAAGCGCCGTTCACGGAAGCCACCAGGGCGATGCCTTCCTGGCCGGCGGCGGGCGGACGGTTGACCCGGCCTTGAGACGCGGCGATGACGCCGGAGAGCTCGGGCCCGAACCAGGCGGCGCCGGCCTCCGTGACGGTCAGGGCCACCTTGGGGTCCGCATCGGGCCGGAACGTCAGCGCGCCGCCGTAGAGGCTCGCGTACGCCGCGCCGCCCACCGCTCGGGTCTCCCAGCCGGCCGGCGGGTCGACCGGCTGCGCTTGGAAGAAGGCCTTGGAGAAGGCGATGCCCACGGATTCGTTGGAGTTCGTGGGCATCACCAGGCGCCGGAGGGTCTCCGGATCGAAGCGCACCTGCGCGGGCAGCCCGAGCTCGACCACGGTGCCCGCGGCGGGCTCGACGGTCGCCTGGAGGTCGACGCCGTCGTCTCGGGCCCGGACCTCCACGGTGACGTTCAGTTCGGCGCTGCTGTACGCGAGCAGCAGGGTCGTGCGATTAGGTTCCAGCGTCCAGGCGAACCTGCGCGCGCCCGCGGCGCCGAACTCCGAGGCGCGACGCACGCCGCCGTCCAGGAACGCGGCGCGCCAGAGCCCGTCCGTCCCGTCTCGGAGGACGCCGGGCAAAGCGTCTCCGGCGGGGCCGCAGGCAAAGGAGCCGTTGACTTGGTTGAAACCGACGCGCCACCCCGCCGCGGTGGCGGCGATCCACCCGTCGTCGGACTGGAAACCGGCTCCCGCCGCCGGCGGCGCCGGCGGGAAGGCAAGCATCACCGCCACGAGCAGGCCCGCCGCCCCGCGCCGAAGGCGGGGCGGACGAAGCCGCCCAGAGCCGCCCGTGTCCATGGCGGCGTGGAAACGATTCCTCATCACGCGAACTCCGGGCGCCCCGTTGTCCCGCGCCCTTTTTCTATCGTACCATTTTTCGGCGGTGGCTCCAGGAAGCCGCGGGCGAGCGTCGCGCCGTCATCGGGTCTTCAGTTTGACGATCGTCAGGGAGTGCGGCGGCAGCGTCACCGCGCCCCGCGCCAGCGCCAGACGCGTCCTCAGCGGCTCGACCCGGTGGGGGCGGTCGGCGTCGTTGTACGCCTCAGGGGCGTCGCCCGCGAGCACCACGGCCTCGCAGGTTCCTGCGGGGGGCGCGCCCTCGGGCGCCAAGACGCAGGTCGCGGACTTCGTCGGATGGCGGTTGACGAGGGCGAAGGACCAGGCCGTGCGGGCAGCGTTCGCCGTCGCGGCCGCGTCGATCGCGGCGATCGTCCGTCCTTCGTGGGCGAGCGGTCCCGATTCGACGTCGCACGGGACGGAACGGGGCTCGAGCTCGTTGGCGTACATCGCCAGGACGTGGAACGTCGTGCGCTTGACGATCCCGCCGCGGTGAACGCGGAGCGGTCCGCGAGTGTTCACGATGGGGGCGATGGTCGCCATGCCGACGTCCTCGGCATGGCGCAGGCAGGCGTTGAGGAACGATGCCGAGAAGAGAGCGTCGGCCATGGTGTATTGCGACGCGATGGCGTTCTTCTCCCGCTGCCGGATCAGCTCGGCCGCCGCCGGGTCGGGGACGGCGGGCGCGCCGGTGCGCGGGAAGCCCGGGTGATGCCAGCCGCGCAGATTCCACTCGTCGATGGCGATTTTGACCCGCCCCCTGACGCCGGCCTCATCGAGGAGGGCGACGACGCGCGCAATCGTCGTCTCCGGCCCCTCCGAGTGCATGATGCAGGTCAGGTAATCGGGCGTCAGGTTCCGCCCCCAGCACGGCAGCCAGTACTCGTGAATGGCCACATAGTCCAGCAGCGCGCCGGCGGTCCGGAGCAGCGGCAAGGTCCAGCCCCGGTCGGGGGTCGCGGCGGCCAGCAGCGCGATCCCGGGGTCGGCGGCCCGCATCTTCTCGGCCGACTGGCGCACGAAGGGCCCCCAGGCCTCGGGAGTCTTGGCTCCGATTTCGTGGCCGCCCCAGTTTTCGTTGCCGACGCTCCAAAAGCGTACGCCGTGCCGCGCCGGCGCGCCGCCGGCCGGCCGATTGCAGTAGGCGACCCAGGCGCCCATCTCCTCCGGCGTGCCGTTTCCGGCGTTGGTGCAGATGTAGGGCTCGCACCCCACGAGGCGGCACCACGCGACGAACTCGTCCGTGCCGAAGGTGTTCGGATCCGCGACGCCCCACACGACGTCGAAAACCGGTTTGCGGTCCTTGCCGGCGCCGTCTTTCCAGTGGTAGCCGCTGGCGAAGCACCCGCCCGGCCACCTGACGATGGAGAGTCTGAGCTCCTTGAGGGCCGCGATGACATCGGTGCGGAAGCCGCGCGCGTCGGCCAGCGGCGAACCGGGCTCGAAGATCCCGCCGTAGATTTGGTCGTCGAAATGCTCGAGGAAGCCGCCGAAGAGCAGCGGGCTCCAGGCTGTGTCCGGGGCCTCGGCTCTCACCGTCACGACGGCGCGGGGTTCGTCCTCCGCCGGGTCGGACACCCGTTCCAAGGCCGCATCGTCGTACCACGCCCGGCCGGTCGCTTCGCCCCATCCGCCGAAGAGACAGTTGATCTCCAACTCGGTCGCCTCGCCCGCCCGGAAGAACGTCTCGACGCGCGTCCAGTCCCTCGTGCCGGCGATCGCGCGCGTCCTCACCGTCTGCAGATTCTGGATATTGAGAAGCGCCCCCGCCGCGCCGCGGAGGCCCTCGGTCTTGATCCAGCCGGAAAGACGGTAGAAGGCCCGCGGCGCCACTGAGGCCGTCGCCGTCCAGGCGGCGTCCGCGCCGCGCTCCGAGGCGATGGACACGCAACGCGCTCCGGTTCTTCCGGGTGTCTCGACGCTCCAGCGACACGCCGCGCCGCCGCTCCAGGCCCGCGGCTTCCACCCGGACGCCCCCGCCGCCGTCGCTGCTTCGAAGGAGGGGTCGGGCAGCAGGTTGCCGCCGGTTTCGGGCTCTCGGCACGCCGCGGTCGACGCCGCGGCGGCCGCCAGCATGAAGGCAATCGCGCGCATGAGTCTCTCCGGAGAGGCGGCGGCGGCGCTTCGCGCAGGCGCCCGATGGATTATATCGCAAGCCCGGCGAGCCGCGTGCCGGCGCCGGCGGGACGCCACGCCCGCGGGGAAGCCGGTCGCGCAGCGGACCGCGGAAGAAGCGCCGCTGCCGGCCGTTGCCGCCCTGCGCCGGAGAACGGCGTCCGCGCCGCTGGGGGGGCGCCGACCGATATAGACGATGCGCGCGCGGGTTGGCGAGGGAGGGGCGCCGGCCCTCGCGGCGCCGTGCCCGACCTTCGGTTGCGGATGAACCGAGGCGGGTGTTCGTTGACCCGGATTGATTCGGCTGCTACAAAGGAATCTCCGTACACCGAGGATGACACTTATGCGCTTGCATGCACCTTATCGCGAAGGTATCCGCTGTTTCCTTTGCCGCCTGCCGGCCTGGCCGGCCGCGGCGGTCTTGGCGTTGTACGCGGCCGCGGCTCCGCCGGCGCGCGCCGCCGAGGGGTCGGGCGCCGCGTGGCTGGTCTCCGGGCGCCCCGTCGTCGACATCACGGGCGGGCACTCCGGCGGAGAGATCGAAGGTGCAAACGGGGCCGTCCTCGACGAACTTGCCCTTGTCCTCGTTCACGGGGCGACGGGCAAGATCTCGGGGTCGGGCTCGGCGTTGATCGAATTCCCGGACGGCGACCCCGCGGCGGTGATGTTCACGGTGAGCGGCGCGGTCTCGTCCGTGCGCGGCGCCCCTGGAACCGCGCGGGTCGTCCTGGCCATGAAGAAGTTCACCGTCGCCGCGCCTTACACGCGAATCTCGGGTTCGCTGTCGGCGACCTTGAACGTATCCAGCGCGGGCGCGGAGATGCACGGCACGATCAAGGGAACGGTGACGACGACGGATGCGGCGAGAGGGAAGCTCGCCCTGAAGATCGCGCGCTCCGAACTTGCGCTTGTCCCGGACGCGGCTCCGCCGGCGACGGATGCGTGGCGGCTGGACCTCAAGCTAGTTCACGCGGGGACTAAGCGCGCCGGTGACGCGGTCCTCACGTTCGCTTCGGGGCGCGAGCTTGCGTGCGTTGCCTCGGGAAAGCACGCGGCGAGCACGGGCCGCACGTCCTTGACCTTGAAAGGCGCGGGAGCCGCGCGGGGAATCACTCTGACGGGAAGCACCGCCGGGGGGCTGCTGGCGCTCAAGGGCAAGCTGTTGGGCCAGACGATCGCGGTCGCGGGCCTCCCGCCGCGCATCGGGATCGCGGCGACGCTGCGCGGCGAGGCGGTGCGGTTGTGCGACGGCGGCGCGGACTGCGGCGATGCGGTCCTTTACGGAATCCCCTGCGTGCTTGCCGTCGACAGCCCGGCCGGGACCCTGGCGGGCGGCAGCTTGACGGTGGCCGCGCCTCAGGGCGCGACGGAACTGGCGCTCGACGGCGGCTTCTGCGATGACTGGGAATGGCGGTCGTGCAGCTTGGAAGCGGGCGCTCTCCGACTGGAGTGCGAGCAGCTTCTGGAAGGATCGGATTCGGCCTGGGAGGTGGAATATACCGCGGCCGACACCTCCGGATTCAGCGCCGCGGTGCGGCTGCTCGTCGACAACCCCGACTTCGCATCGCCGCGGGGCGGCCTCTCGATCGCGGTGCAGCAGACGGGGCCGATGGTCGACAGGGGCGGCGGAGAGTACGGAATCCCCCTGTTCGCGGCGATCCGCGATGACAACCGCGCGTTGTACGGAGGCAGCCTGACCGTCAAGGGCCCCGAGGGCGTGGACGACCTGGCCATTGATGCGGATTTCTGCGCGCGGCGCGATTTCACGGACTGCAGCGCCGGCCCCGGCGCCGTCTTCGCGAGCTGGGTGCAGACCGTGCGCGGCGATCCGCCGCGCGGCACCCTGAGCTTCAAGGTCGCGAATCGGCTCGGCAGGAAGGCCTCGGCCACGCTGCGGTTCCCGCCGCCATCGGCTCTTCCCGACCTCGTCGTGTGGTCGGTGGTGCCTGCCGCGGCCGAGATCAAGCACGGGCAGGAACTGGAATTCTCCTACGTCCTGGGGAACCGGGGCGCGGCCTCCCGCCCCAAGTCGGCGACCTTCGATGTCGCCCTCTACCTGTCGGCGGATGCGATCCTGGATCCGGCGGATCTGCCGCTGGACGGCGGGTACGCCCTCCGACAGGACCGTATCGGCGCCGGTTGGATGGCGGCGGTGACCGGGAAGGCGCCGATAGCCTGGAGCGTCCCGGACGGAGAATACCACCTGATCGTCCGTGTGGACGACGGCCCCGGACGCGCGCCGGGCTTCCCGCCGGGCGTCCTGGAGTCCGACGAGGACAACAACTGGCGCGCCTCGGACACGAAGGTGCGGGTCGACGGCGAGGTCGCCCTGCCGGACCTCACCGTGGCGTCGGCCGCGGCCGGCGCCTCCGCGGTCAGGCGCGGGGAGGAATTGACGTTCACCTACGTCGTGGCGAACATCGGGGCGGAGGGGCCCGCGGGGGATTCGCGGTTCGATACGGCCGTCTATCTGTCCCGCGACGAAATCGTGGATGATTCCGACTTCGAGCTTACCGATGGGTATCGCCTGTGGAACCGCCACCTCGACCGCGGGTTGCGGCAGCGAACCAACGGTGCCGCGCTCATCGGCGACGATATCCCTGACGGCGATTACCGCCTCATCGTCGTGGTCGATGCGAAACCGGGACAGCCGCCGGATTTCCTTCCCGGCGTGGTGGAGGCCGACGAGGATAACAACCAAAGGGTGGCCCCGGGCACGGTGCGCGTCTTGCCGCCGCCGCCCTCCCCCAAGGGGATCTATCACATGATGTTCGGCGCCGAACCCTTCTGGACTCTGGCCTTGTCCGAGGCGAGCGGCGGGTGGGACGCGCTGCTCACGCCGCCCCGGGGCGAAGCCGTCGCGGGGGTCGGCAGCCTGAGCGGCATGAAGATGACGATCACGCTGGCCGACCCGCCGGGCACGATGACCCTGACGTTCGCCTCGAAATGGGCGAGCTTCACGGGCTCCTTCCGGGTCACCCCGGGGTCCGGGGCCATCAGCGGCTTCCTTTCGGGGTCCAAGGCCGCGCCCGCGACGCTCGATCTCGACCCGGTCGCGGCGCCGCCGAAGTTCGTCGCGGCGGATTTCGCGCCGCGCGACGCCATCGCCCGCATCTCGCGCTTCAGATCGGGGGTCGGACGGAACGTGTCCGACGATTTCGAGTCGGGCCGGCCCTCGTGCCGGCACATGGGACATTACTACTATTTCTGCAGCGGCGTGGATCCTCGAGGCGAGTGGGTCGTTTCGCCCGTGGACGGCGTCGTCGTGGGAAGCACGCTCGGTGCGCGCGGAACGGCGCTCTGCCTTCGTTCGACGCAGTATCCGGCGATCCGCTTCGTGATCCAGGGCATCGCCCCGGCCTTCTCCCCGGCGGCGGGAGTCAAGGTCGCGCGGGGTCAGATCCTCGGGAAACCCTTCGCGGCGGATTCAGAGCTTAGCATTCTCGTTTGGGTCAGGACGCCGGCGGGCAATCGGCTCGTCTCCTACTTCGAGGTGATGACCGATGCCTGCTTCGTCGGTTACGAGTGCTGCGGCGTCGCGTCGCGGTCGGATCTGATCATCTCGGAAGCGGAGCGGGATGCCCACCCGATCGCCTGCGCCGGGGACGCGTTCATCGGGAGCGATCCGTTGACGACGACTGTTTCGATAGGCTGCTGTCGCCCCCCGACGGAGACGTTTTTGCTGCCGGGCAACGTGCCGCTCCAGATGGTCTACTGCCCGGCGGGGACGTTCTCGATGGGATGCGCTCCGGGCGAAAAGGGCGGGCGGGCCGAGGAGTCCCCGCAGCACCAGGTCACTTTGACCGGCTTTTGGCTCGGGAAGACCGTGGTGACGAAGCTGCAGTGGTACGCCGTCATGAAGACGATGCCTTGGTCGAAACAGCCCAACGTGGTCAACGATCCCGACACGCCCGCCGTTTACGTGAGTTGGCACGATGCTCAGAACTTCGTCTTCAAGCTCAACGCCTCCAGCGGGAAAAATTTCAGCCTCCCCACGGAGGCCCAGTGGGAGTACGCCTGCCGTGCAAAAACGACGGCGCGGTACTATTGGGGCGACGATTCTTCCGGCGCGCGTATCGGCGCCTGCGCCTGGTACTACGGCAACACGGCGCTCAGAGGACGGCTGTATGCGCACCCGGTCGGACTCCTGGCGCCGAACGCCTGGGGCCTGTACGACATGTCGGGCAACGTGTACGAATGGTGCCGCGATTGGTACGGGAGCTACACCGCCGCCCCCGTCGTCGATCCGACGGGACCCGTGTCTGGCACGCGGCGCATTCTGCGCGGAGGAGCGTGGTACGCGGACGCCGAATCCTGCCGGTCGGCGGCCCGCAACTGGGACTATCCCACGAAAGGCGCGGCCGATGTCGGATTTCGTCTGGCGCGGTGACGGGGCGTTCGCGCGGCGGGCGCCTACTTCGCGCCGGGTTCCAGGAACTCCCGGCCCAAGCGCGTGAAGACGATGAACTGGTAGCCGCGCTCAAGGCCCCGCTCCCAGAGAACGCCCGCGGTTCCGTCCTTGAGGATCGTGAGATCGGAATAGGCCGCGAAATCGTCGGCGATCAGGCGCTCGTTGGTGAAGGTTGCGCCCTCGTCGTAGCTCGTCAAGACGACGAGGCGCCGTCGATCGGGGCCCTTGGGAGCGGTCCAGATGATGCGGTCGCGATCGTCGCCGCGCGCCTTGAGAGTAAAACGTTCGATCGAGCAGGCGACCGGCGCGACGGCGACGCCCGGCCGCGGCGGCGACCAGGTGGCGCCGCCGTCGGTGCTTTCGGCCAGCCACCGATGCGGGCCGGTTTCCTGCCGCATGTCGATAAGCAGGCGGCCGTCGGCCAGCTCGACGAGCTGGCTTTCGTCGCCGCCCTGGCGGCCGGGCACGAGATTGCCGCGGCGCCAAGTCGCGCCGTGATCGTCGGAAAACAGGGTGAAGACGCCGAAGGGGGCGTATTTCCAGAAGGGGACCACCAGACGGCCGCCGCGGGTCTGCAGCGCGCCGCCCGGTCCCGCGACGCTGGCTCCCCACGCCGTTTTCTCCGTCAGGTCGCGGGCGATGGCCGTCAAGTCGATCGGGTCGGACCAGGCGCGCCCGGCGTCGGCGCTCCAGCGCGCCAGGGTCTGGACGTCGTCGGTGCCGGGGCGGGCGCTCTTGGTGCCGCGGCCGGGCTTCGAGCGCCAGTAAAAAACCCACACGCGTCTTGTGTCGCGATCGACGAGCGTGGCGGGGTTGGCGGCGGACCACAGCTCTCCGGGGTCCTCCAGCACCGTCATGGCGGACCACGTGGCCCCGCCGTCGCTGCTGCGCTTATACACAAGATCGATGTCCTGCCCGCGGCCGCCCGGGTCGGACAAACTGTGTTTGCGCGCCTCGGCGAAGGCGATCAGCGTGCCGTCCGGCGCCGTCTCGATGACGGGGATTCGGTACGCGTGATAGCCGCCCTGGCCCGAGACGAAAACGTTGACGTGGGTGAGCGGCGGCTCCGCCCCGTTCGCCGCCGCCGCGAGCGCCGCCGCCGCCAGTAACCGTAAGTTCGACATTGGAGCCTCCGCGCTTGTCTCCGCGCCGCGGCCCATTGTACCGGCGGCGCCGGCCCGGTTCCACTGAAGCGGCGGCATCGGAGGGGGCGTGAGATCGACCCTGGGCTGCCATTTCTTGGGCTTGCACGCCGCGGCCGCGTTGACCGCCCCGGGCCGGCGCGGAATGCCGCGGGCAGCGCGGAACACGCTTGACCCTTCGCCCCGCGCGGAGTAACCTGGCGCCCCGGAAGCATGCGGGGCAGCGCGCACACCGAGCGCGGCTCTTCTCGCCGCCGTTGCTTGCCGGCTCGAGGCAGTCAACCCTAGGCCGGCGGAAACGCGCCGTTTTCCCGCCGGGCGCACGCGGCGCGATGGGCGGCGGCGCCGTGGTGTCGGAGCAGGCCATGCGAGTCGCCATAGATGCCTATCACGCGCTTTTCCATTTCGGGGGCGTGGCGCGTTATGCCCGCGAGCTCATTGGCGCCTTCGCCCGCGCCGGCGGCGAAGAGCGTTTTGTGCTCTTCTACAACCGCTTCCGGGAGCGGGGCGCCGCGTGGAAGCCGGACGATGCGCGCTTCACGCTGCGGCAGTTCCATTGCCCGCGGACGCTGGTCGACGCGTTGTGGGGCCGCTTGAACTGGCCGCCCGTCGAGGCTTTGTGCGGTCCGGTCGACATCTTCCACGGCCTTCACTTCGTTCTGCCGCCCGCCCGGCGCGCGCGGCTCGTGCTCACGGTCCACGACCTCGCCTATCTCAAGCACCCTGAGTACTACTCCGACCGCGCGCTCAACGACAAGGGCTACAAGGGCGAGCTTCCGCGATCCTTGGCGCGCGCCGCGGGCGTGATCGCCAGCTCCGCGAGGACGCGGGAAGACGTGATCGAGCTGTTGGGCTTTCCCGCGGAGGGAATCAAGGTCGTCCATTTAGGCGTCGAGCCGTTTTTCTTCGAGGCGCCGAGCGAAGCCGACGCGGAGGCGGTGCTGGCCCGGTACGGCATCGTCCGGCCGTATCTGATTTTTCTCGTCGGATCTCCCGAGCCGCGCAAGAACATCGCGCGGACCGCGCGCGCGGCGCGGCGGGCCGCGCGCGGCCGCGACCTCGTGATCCTCGGCGAGCGCGGCCGCATCGCGCGGTTCTTGGAGGGCGGTTCCGAGGGCGCGAAGCTCCTTGGAAACGTGCCGAAAGAGCATTTGCCGGCGCTGCTCTCCCGCGCCGCCATCTCGCTCTACCCGAGCCTCTACGAGGGATTCGGCCTGCCCGCCCTCGAGTCCATGGCAAGCAGCGTGCCGGTCATCGCTTCGGATCGCGGCGCTCTTCCCGAGGTGACGGGCGGAGCGGCGCTGCAGGTGAATCCCGAAAGCGAGGACGCCATCGCGGAGGCCATCGACGCGATCCTGGCGGATGAGGCTCTTGCGCGCGACCTCAGGGAGCGGGGCCGCGCCCGCGCCCGCGCGTTCACCTGGGAAAAGACCGCGGCCGAAACGCTGTCGTTCTACAAGGATTTGCTCTGAAGGACCGGGGCCGGCGGAGGCGCCGCCTAGATCGCCGCTTCTTCAAGAAGTACGCGCATAGGGGCGGAAAGCGGCTCACGCCCGCAGCTCGGCGACGATGCGCTTCAGGAAACGACCCGGGCAGGTCGTCGCCTTGAGATCGCAATGGGAGAAGATCTGGCGCTTGGGGATGTCGTATTGGGCGCAGAGGCGGCGGATGAGCCACGTCAGGCTGTCCACCTGCGCCGCGCTGGGCCCTTGGGCATCGTAGTTGCCGATGACGCAGATGCCGATATTGCCCTTGTTGTGCGCGGCGCCGGCATGCGCGCCCTGAAACCGCAGCGGGCGGCCTTCCCAGATGCCGCCGCGGGGATCGATTACGAAGTGGTAGCCGATGTCCTGCCAGTGCCGGTTCTGGACGTGATAGGCGCGCATCCTGCGGATGACCTCCGCCGAGGCGGCGGCCGAGCGGGCCGCGGAACCCGCGATGAAGGCATCGTGCGCCGAGTGGTGGACCGTGATGCGGAAAGGCTTCCCCATGGGAATGTCGGCCTGAGGCGCGCCGCCGGGATCCCAGTCGCGGCGCGGGCGGATGCGCGACCGCGCCGCGGCGCCGCCGGCGGGAACGGCGGCCAAAAACTCCTTGACGCCGGGGGTGTCGGAGGGCAACTGCCCGGCCAGGCGGAGGAGATCCTTGTGCAGGCGCTGTCTGGTCTCGGGGCCGCCCGCCTCGTAGGCGCGGTGAAGATAGGCCCAGACCAACCCGACCGGCCGGCCGAGCCTCTGGCAGGCGCGGCCGCGGACGATCAAGAGCGCGACCTTGTCCTGCTCGGCGAGAACGCACTCGCGCTCGGCTCGGTCGGCTTGGGCGAGGGCGGCCCGCGGGTCGTCGCGTTCGAGGGCAACGCGCGCCAGGCCGATGCGGGCTTTGGCGTTGCGCGGGCTTGCCTGGAGCGCGCGCTCGTAGTACAGTTCGGCGCCCTGGAAATCGCGGACTTCCAGGCAGCGTTCGCCGCGGGCGACGGCGTCCTCATGTTCGGGCACACGCCCTAGGCTCCGGCAGCCGGCAACGGCGCCGAGCGCAACGAGCGCGGCGATCGCGGCGGCGCGGGCTCTCGATCCCATGGGCGGGAAGCTCCTCTGACGGCGAGCCTGACGCAACAGGCCCGTTCCTTTTCTCCGGCCGGTCGTCCGGCGCGGCTATCTTACTTCGGGATCCGCGGCGAGTGAAGAAGCAAAGCCAAACGCCCATCCATCTGCTTGACGCGCCGGGGTTCCGCGCGCGCCGGCAGGGCGCTCAGGCGCCGCCGGAAGTTTGCCCCGGCCGGCGCAGAAAGGGCGTGCTGGTGGCCAGGATACGGGCGTTGAGCGCGGGCAGCTTGGCGCTTTCCTCGCGCAGATCTTGGAGGTTGGCCAGGCAGTAGGGGCACTCGACCAGCGTCAGGTGGAGTTGGACGTAGTCCTTGAGGGCCCCAGGTAGGAGATCCAGCTCGTATTGGCCCAGCACGGAGCGCTTCAGGCACCCGAAGAGCCGGCGCTCCCAAAGGGCGCGCAGCGAGCAATCCGCCAAAGGCGCCAAGTCGAGCACCTTCGCGCGCAGAAACTCGAGCGCCGCCTGCTTGACTCGTGTCACCTGCACGGGGGAGAGACCGAGGGCGTTGCCGATGGCCTTGTTGGGGCGATCGCTCATGAAGAGCAGCTCCAGGGCGACAATCTCGCGGTAGGAACCCGCGGCCTTGAGGTTGTCCAGATACTCCGCCATGGCCTTCGTGAGGCCGCGCTCGCTGCGCAAAGCCTCCTCGGCCTCGGCGGCGGAGCGGCTCGGAGTGTCGATGGGCGAGAGCGTCCGGTGCCGCCACTGCGAGTCGGTGAGGTTTTCGGCCTTGCAGCGGCGGCGCAGGTCGATGATCTTGCGGCGCAGAACCACGAACAAGAAGGCCTCGATGGAGTGGATCCCCTCGGCGCCGCCCGCGGTCTGGAGCAGAGCCAGGAAAGTCTCCTGGACGAGATCCTCCGCCTCGGCGCCGCGCCGGCCGAGCTGCCCGGAGGCGAAGGCATGCAGGCGGCCGCTGTAGCAGGTGACGATCTGCGACCAAGCGTCCTCATCGCCCTGCGCCACGGCGTTGAGAAGCATGCGGTCGGCGGCATCGTGCATACCGAACATGGTACCTCGCGCGCGGGGCGCGCGCGAGGGAAAATCACAGGCCGGTGAAGCGGCGGAAGCAGAGCAGGCAGGCGGCGACGGCCGCCAGGTAGATGCCGCCTGCCGCGATTCTGAGGGGCCAGGCGTAGTAACCCTTGGTCTGCGCGTTCAGGAAGAGGTAGATCGAGGTGATGATGAGGAGCAGAAACAGCGCTCCGCCCAGGAGGGAGGCCCAGGTCTTGGTGTTCGTGAGGCGCCGCTCGTCGGCGGCCTGCAGCTCGGCCGCGGCGTTCGCGCCGGCGGCCGCGGCGATGGCGTCGATGAAGTCGCCGCCGCATGCGGCGCGGTGCGCGGCGCGGTAGGTCGAGCCGAGGCCCGCGACATCGATTTCATCGACGAACGTCTCGATGGCCAGAAGCGCCCGGCGGGCCTCGATCTCCAGGCCGATTCGCCCGGCGGTCGCGGCGCCGAGCGCCGTGGGCACGGGCGTAAACTCGCGCGGCGCCCGCAGCGCGCAGCGAGCCAGCACGGCCTCTTCGATGCGCGCCCGCAGGCATTCCCAGGCCTCGGCGGCGGCCTCCTCGCCGGTCGCCTGGAAACCGCTGAAGCCCGCCACCCCGTCGCCGCCCCCGAAGGCGATGAAGGAGAAATTCACGCCGTTGACGACGATGGACCTCCGCGGCGGGTCTCTGAGCTCCTCGCTCGCAACCCACTCAGGAAAGCTCGTCCCTTCCTTGGGCGGGTACTTGTCGGTCCAGGCCTGTTGGAAGTTGAAGTCGGGCAGGAGGGCGCGGACCTTGGCGGGGGCGACCCTCCGAGCTTGTTTGAGAAGCTCGGAGGAATGCTCGCTCTCGGCGGCGTCGATTAGACGAGCTTGTTTGACGGGCTCCCTCCGAGCTTGTTTGAGAAGCTCGGAGGAATGCTCGCTCTCGGCGGTGTCGACCAGACGAGCTTGTTTGACGGGCTCGGAGGAATGCCCGCTCAAGAGGTGCAGCCTATAAACGCCGAGCGCGAGAAGTCCCACGAGAAGTCCCGCGCCAAGGAGGCAAGCCGTCTTGAGCGCGCCGGCGGCGACGGCTTGCCGCCGCCGGAGCAGCCGGCGCACGATGAAGAAGGCCGGCACCGCCGCGATCGTGACCCCCGTCGGTGAGCTCGTATGGGAGGGCGGCAGCGCCGCTTCGCCGGCCGGCGACCACGGCGGCCCGATTACCAATGCCATCCGCGAGCGGCTGCTCGGCATCCAGAACGCGCTCATGTCGGTGCTGCTCAACGGCGACCGCATGAGGCCATCGAAGGCCCTCAAGGTGGGCGTGGTCGACGAGCTGGTCGGCACCATCGACGAGCTGGTGCCCGCGGCCAAGGCCTGGATCGCGGCGAACCCGGACGGTCACGTGCAGCCTTGGGATGCCCCCGGCTTCACGATCCCCGGCGGCACCCCGTCGACCCCGGCGTTCATGGAGTTTCTGCCTGCCTTCCCGGCGAACCTGCGCCGCCAGCTCAACGGTCAGCCGATGCCCGCTCCCCGGGCGATCATGGCCGCGGCCGTCGAGGGCGCCCAGGTCGACTTCGACACGGCGTCGACCATCGAGACCCGGTACTTCATCAGCCTGGTCACCCGGCCAGGTGTCCAAAAACATGATCCAGGCGTTCTTCTTCGACCTGCAGGCCGTGCAGCGCGGCGACTCCCGGCCGAAAGGTGTTGCGAAGAGCCGGCCGACCAAGGTGGGGATCGTCGGTGCCGGGATGATGGGCGCCGGCATCGCGTATGTGACGGCCAAGGCCGGCATCGACGTGGTGCTCAAGGACGTCACCCACGAGGCGGCGCTGAAAGGAAGAGCCTATGGCGAGGGCCGCGAGGCGGGCACACTCTCCAGGGGGCTGACCACCGAGGAGCGGTCCACGGCGCTGCTCAACCGGATCACCCCCATCGCGGACGCCGCCGACTTCGAGGGCGTCGACATTGTGGTCGAAGCGGTGTTCGAAAACACCGAGCTGAAGCACCAGGTGTTTGCCGAGATCGAGGGTCACATCGATCCCGACGCAGTGCTGGGCTCCAATACCTCGTCCCTCCCGATCACCGGATTGGCCACGGGCGTGACACGGCCGGAGAACTTCGTCGGCATCCACTTCTTCTCACCGGTGATCAAGATGGACCCCGTCGAGGTCATCCGAGGCGAGCAGACCTCGGACGAGGCCCTGGCGAAGGCCATCGACTTCGTGCTGGCGATTGGGAAGTATCCGATCGTCGTCAACGACGGTCGGGGCTTCTTCACCACGCGCGTCTTCGCAACGTTCCTCACCGAGGCGATCAAAATGCTGCACGAGGGGATCGACCCGGCGGTGATCGAGCAGGCCGCCCTTCAGGCCGGGTATCCCGCCGGGCCCCTGCAGCTGGCCGACGAGCTGAGCTTTGGGACGATGCGCAAGATCATGGACGAGACGCTTGCGGCCGCCGATCGCGACGGCACTCCAGCCTCCGAAGCGGCGCGAGTGTCGGCCGGCGTGATCGAGTCGATGATCGGGACGCAGCAGTGTTTCGACGAGGGAGTGATCGCCTCGGATCCCGACGCCAACATCGGCTCGATCATGGGTATCGGGTTTCCTCCGTGGACCGGCGGCGTCCGCCAGTTCATCGCCAGCTACCCGGGCGGCCGGGCGAAGTTCGTTGCCCGAGCGCAGGCGCTCGCCACGGCGTTTGGTCCCCGCTTCGAGCCGACGGGCGCCGTCTGACGCGCCGTGCACCGAACGTCCGGGGACGCCATGGCACCAGCCTGAGGGTCAGGACCGCTGATACACCCGCACGTAGTCAACCGACATCTTGGCGGGGAACCGGGTGGAGCCATCCGGGTAACCCGGCCAGGTACCCCCGATCTGCAAGTTGATGAGGAGGTTCATCGGGTTGTCTGCGGTGAACGGCTGCGGAAAGCGCGGCTGGGTTCCGCCGTCGGCAGGCCAGGCGTCCGCCTTCGGACCCTGGTCGCCCCACTTGTAGGAGCCACCTTCGCCCAGCTTGTGGACCTGCTTGCCGTCGATGAACCACGCGATGGAGCGGGGCTCCCATTCGACGGCGTAGGTGTGCCAGGCGGAGATATCTCCGCCGGTGAGCTTGGTGCTCTTGCCCATCTTGGAGCACCCCCACCCGCATCGATTGTGGCTCCAATGTGCCGTCGTCGTCGCCTCGTCGGCCCGGTCGCCGAACGTCTCCACGATGTCGATCTCTCCGGACTGCCCGTTATCGCCGTACGGGTAGTTCTCAGACAGCATCCACAGTCCGGTCCAGAGTCCCTTTCCCTTCGGCATTTTCGCCCGGACTTCGAAGCGACCATACGCCTGGGAGAACTTGCCCTTCGTGCGGACCAGGCCGGTCGAGTAATCCCGATCGATTCCGCCGTTGTTCGGGCAACGGACTTGCTCCTTGCGTCCCTCGATCACCAGCGCACCATCGGCCACGCTCACGTTGTCGGGTGTGTTGCAGTGGATGGAGCCACCGCCGTCGCCATAGGTGGAGTGCTCCGGGGTCCACTTCGACGTGTCCAGGCTGGAGCCTTGGAATTCGTCCGAGAAGGTGAGCTTCCAGCTTTGAGGGGGTGGGTTCGTCGGGGGCGGTGGGGACGGCTCGCAGGCGGCCAGCACGCTGGCGCCCGCGATCACAGCTACCAGACAGTTCCGTACTCGCATGGTGAAGGCTCGCTTCGTTGGGAGACGTGCGGAACCTTCATTTCTACCCGATCGCTCGGAGTCTCACGTAATTGCCGTGAGAATTCACATGGGACGGAGCGGGCCCGAAGAGGGCTTGTGGTCGCCAGCAGTACACGGACGTGCGATGCGCCCATGCCCTCTGCCCGACCGTTCACGACGGCAACCTTGTTCCCAAGCAACACCATGGCAAGTCCCCCTTCAATTGCTCCCGTCCGCTCGTGCTGGCGAAGCGTTGGTGTCCTGCGGGTCACCGGTTGGATCGATGAAGGGGTGACGTTGCACGGCGATGCGTCGGTTCATAAACAACCGCGCCACCACGAGCAGGGCGAGTCCGTAGAGCACGGTCTGAACGACCGGCCCGAGGATCGCCGCTTGTTGTTGACTGGCGCCCTCGATCAGGCGGCGGGGGCCGTAGAACGGCAGAAACTTGGCGATGGCGGCGTCGGGCCCCACCGCGAGCTGCATGCCCACCACGCCGATCAGCACCAGGGTGCCTTCGAGTTCACGAGACAAGGCCGATCCCACCGCCAACCCGAACGGCACCGACTGCAACGCAACGAGGGCCACGCCAAGCACGAGGACCCACGGACGCGCCGGGTGGGAGATCACGCTCATCAAAACGCTGAAACCGGCGGCGATGACGAGGCCAAGCGGCCCGAGAAACAGGAGCCGGCCGATCAGCAGATCGACCGGGCGGTAGCCGCCGAGGATGAGGCGCTGGTCGACGTTTTGTGAGGAGAGAACCGAGAACAGCGTTGCCCCCGAGACGGCGAAGGCCATGCCGATGCCACCGGCGGACAGGGCCTGGGTGTTGTCGCGGCTTGACGCAAGGTAGAAGGACAACGGCAGGGCGACGAGGAGGCCCAGGGCGACGTGGCGACGGGTCAGGTCGCGGCCGTGCATCTCCGCCATAATCAACACCCGCTGCAGTGCCTTCATGAGCCGTCTCCTTTCACCGTCCAGGGTGATGTGCCCTCGACGGGTGTGCGGGCAGCTCGACCACCCGGTCGACGCGGTCCAGTTCGGCGAGCATGTGGGTGACGACCACGACCGATTTGCCGGCGCGACGCCACGTCTCGCAGTGGTCCCAGAAGTTGACGTACGTGCCCCGGTCGAACCCTTGGTAGGGCTCGTCGAGCAGCAGCACGGACGGGTCGGTCAGCAGGGCCAGCGCCAGGTTCAGCTTCTGGCGGGTACCGCCCGATAGGTCGGCCACGACCGTCCGTTCGTGCATCGGATAGCCAAATTCCTCGAGAGCGGCATAGCCACGACGCAGCGATTCGGCCCGACCCAGCCCGCTGCCACGACCAAACATCACCAGGTGATCCTCCGCCGTGAGCAGGTCGAACAGCCCCGGAGTCTGCGGGCAGTACCCGATGGCCCCGCCAAGTTGAACGGTGCCGCTGTCGGCTCGGATCAGCCCGGCGCAGATCCCCATCAGCGTGGACTTGCCAGCCCCGTTTTCGCCGGTGAGCGCCACCACCTCCCCGCGTGCCACCGCCAGGTCGACGTCTTCAAGGATCGTGGTACGCCCGAAGCGTTTACACACCCCGGAGACAACGAGTTGATGCATCGTCATGAACGTACCCCCGGCATCGGCCTCGACGGTTGCATCCCTGCCCTCGCCGGGCTAAACCACGGCGGCGCGGTAGCTGGTGAAGATGTCGCCTGGCAGTGGGTGGTGCAGCTTCCAGGTGATCTGGATCGGCCGCTCGGACCGGTATTCGACGTAGCTGGCGGTGCCGGCACAGAAGTAGGGCAGTGTGCGGCCGGATTCGTCCTGTTTGGCGGTGCGGACGAACAGTGCGACCGTGCGATCTCGGGCCTGGTGGTGGATGTAGTTCTGGCGCCAGTGTCGAGCATCCAAAACCGCAAAAGAAAAGCGGCAGGTCAAGAAGGACAAGAAGGCCGGCAAGGGGACCGTCCCGAACTAGGCCGACGACAGCTCACCCAGGTCGGGGGATGCCGCGCGGCGGAACGCGTGGTCCACTGAAGCTGAGGGTCTGGCCCGAGCACCAGCGGACCAGACCGAGAGAGGAGCCGACGTGACGGACGCGCCCCGGAAATGTGATGTCTTTGTGATTTTCGGGATCACGGGCGACCTGGCGAAGGTGATGACGTTTCGGTCGTTGTACCGACTGGAACGCCGGGGGTTGATCGACTGCCCCATCGTCGGCGTTGCATTCGAGGACTGGACCAAGGACCAACTTGTTGAGCGGGCCAGGGACTCGATTGTGGGAACGGGCGAAGAACTCGATGACGAGGTGTTCGGCCGGCTGGCCAACCGGATGTCCTATGTGCAGGGCGACTTCGCGGACGACTCCACGTACGGACGGGTGGGCGCAGCGATCACAGGTGCTGAACAGCCTGTGTTCTACCTCGAGATCCCACCGTTCCTGTTCGCCACCGTCATCAAAGGACTGTCCGACGCCGGACTCACCGGCACAGCGCGGGTCGTGGTGGAGAAACCGTTCGGCAACGACCTCGCATCGGCGCGGGCGCTGGCCGATGAGCTCCACCAGTACCTCGATGAGTCGCAGCTGCTGCGGATCGACCACTACCTCGGCAAGATGGGTCTCGAGGAGATCCTCTACCTGCGATTCGCCAACACGCTGCTCGAGCCGGTGTGGAACCGCAACTACCTGGAGTCGGTGCAGATCACCCTGGCCGAGAACTTCGGAGTGGCCGATCGCGGCCACTTCTACGATCCGGTTGGAGCCCTCCGCGACGTCGTGGTCAACCACCTCATGCAGGTGGTTGCGGCCGCCGCCATGGAGCCACCGGCCGGTGGGCATCCGGACTACCTCAAAGATGCGGTGGTCGCGGCGTTCCGGGCGGTCGATGACGCCGACCCCGCTCACTACGTGCGGGGACAATACGACGGCTACCTCGATGTCGACGGCGTTGCCGCCGACTCGACGACCGAGACGTTCGCCGCGCTTCGCCTGGAGATCGACAACTGGCGCTGGTCGGGTGTCCCGTTCTTCATCCGCACCGGCAAGTGCCTGGCCACCACCCAGACCGAGCTCCGGCTCGTGTTGAAAAACCCACCGAGGCTCGGTTTTGGAGAGCTGCGCGGCCACCGGGCCGAAACGGACCAGATCGTGGTGAAGCTCGACCCCTCCACCGGCGTGCAGATCACGCTGGACGCCCTCCGTTCGGGCACGCCCCACCCCGAACCGATCACGCTCGACATGTTGTTCGCAGACGAGGGCGGCGAAGGCCCCACCCCCTACGAGGTGCTCCTGCACGCCGCCATGATCGGTGCCAAGACGCGCTTCACCCGCCAGGACGGGGTGGAAGAGGCATGGCGGATCATGCAACCGCTCCTTCACTCCCCTCCGCCGGTGCACACCTATGCGCCCGGGACCATGGGCCCCGAAGCCGCTGATGCGCTCGTCAACGGCATCGGCAAGTGGCACGAGCCATGGACCTGATCGAACTGCAGGGCCCGACGTACCCACCCCGAACAACCTGACCTACCCCCCCGAGAGACGAGCCGCCGTCGTGAACAACACCGCTGAGTACCCACCGATCGCTGATCATGGCCTGATCGGCGACATGCAGTCGGCGGCACTTGTTTCCACCGACGGCGCCATCGACTTCTTCTGCTGCCCGCGCTTCGACTCTGCGAGCGTGTTCGCCGCGCTGCTCGATGCCGACAAGGGCGGGGCGTTCCGCGTGGACGCAAACGACCCGTCGACCGTGACCAAGCAGATGTACCTGCCGGACAGCGCCATCCTGGTCACCCGGTACCTGGCGAACACCGGCGTCGCAGAACTCATCGACTTCATGCCGATCGACGATCCGCACGTGGCCCACGGACGACGCCGCATCGTGCGGATGCTTCGGTGCGTGCGGGGTCACTTCGAGTTCCGGGTCCGAGTGGCTCCGCGTTTCGACTTCGCCCGCCGCGCCCACACCACGAGCGTCGATGGCCACCACGCTCACTTCGACGCTGGGGAGGTCGTGCTGGGACTGTCGTCGTCAGAGGTACTCGAACGGGATGGGGACGACGCCACCGCACACGTGGCGCTCTCGGAGGGTGACCAGGCCGGATTCGTGCTGGATGCGACGGCCGGTGCCACTCCACAGCGCGTGAAACGCGACGAGCTCCAGGCGCTTTTCGAGGCCACGAACGGTTACTGGCACGACTGGGTCGAGCGAGGACGCTACCGGGGTCGATGGCGCGAGACGGTCTACCGGTCCGCCATCACCTTGAAGCTCATGACGTATGCGCCCTCGGGCGCCATCGTGGCCGCACCCACGGGCGGGCTCCCCGAACAGATGGGAGGCGAACGCAACTGGGACTACCGCTACACCTGGGTACGCGACGGATCCTTCTCGGTGCGGGCGCTGCTCAAGCTGGGCTTCGAGGACGAGGCGGTGGGCTTTTCGCTCTGGATGCGCCAGCGTGCGGAGGAGCGGCGGTCCGACGGCTCGACACCGCTCAACATCATGTACCGAGTCGACGGCAGCTCCGACCTGACCGAGGAGATCGTGGAGGGTTTCGACGGCTACCGCGGTTCGAGCCCCGTGCGGATCGGGAACGGCGCGGCGGACCAGCTGCAGCTCGACATCTACGGCGAGTTCCTCGACGCGTTACTCCTCATCGACGAGGCGGGCTACTTCCTGGGAAACGCCGGCTGGGCGGACATCATCGAGATCATCGACTGGCTGTGCGATAACTGGGACCGACCGGAGGAAGGGATCTGGGAGACACGGGGCGGGCAACGTCGCTTCGTATACGGGCGACTGATGACCTGGGTCGCGTTCGACCGGGCGATCCGCATCGCAACCAACCGATCGCTGCCGGCGCCGCTTCAGCGATGGACCGATGTGCGCGACGAGCTGCACCGAACAATCCACAGCAAGGGTTGGAACGCGGAGATGGCTGCGTTCGTTCAGTACGAAGGCGGCGATGTCCTGGATGCATCGCTGCTGTTGATGCCGCTCGTGGGCTTCATCTCACCGACCGACCCCAAGTGGATCTCCACCCTGGCGGCCATGGACCGAACGTTGGTGTCCGACAGCCTGGTGTACCGCTACGACCCAAGTGCGTCCCCCGACGGGCTGGCGGGCTCGGAGGGCACGTTCTCACTGTGTACCTTCTGGTATGTCTCCGCTCTGGCGAAGTCCGGCCGGGTCGCCGAGGCCCGGCTCACGTTCGACAAAATGTTGACCTACGCCAACCACATCGGCCTGTTCTCAGAGGAAATCGGGGCCACCGGCGACCAGCTCGGCAACTTCCCCCAGGCGTTCACCCACCTCTCGCTCATCGTGGCAGCGATGGACTTGGATCAGGCTCTCGGCAATGGCTGAGCAACGGTCCACGGTGGTGGTGGTCGGGGGCGGATTCGCAGGTGTCGGATGCGCGACCCGGTTGGCCCGCCACGATGTTGCGGTCACGCTGTTGGACCGTAACAACTACCACCAGTTCCAACCGCTGCTCTACCAGGTGGCCACCGCCGAACTGGCGGTGGTTGATGTGGCCCGGCCGCTGCGGGGGATCTTCGCCAGGCATCCCAGCGTCAGGGTAAAACGGGTCGACGTCGTCTCGGTCGACGTCGACGGTCGAAGCGTCACCACCGCCGACGGTGACACGTTCGGCGGCGACTACCTCGTGCTCGCAGCGGGTTCGAAACCGAACTTCTTCAACACTCCCGGAGCGCAGCAGCATGCGTTTCCGCTCTACTCGGTCGCCGATGCCAACCGGCTGCGCAACCGGCTGTTCGAGGTGTTCGAGGACGCCGACAACGACGCGACACTTATCGATCGGGGTGCGCTCAACATCGTCGTGGTCGGCGCTGGACCCACCGGCGTCGAGACGGCCGGGGCGGTGGCCGACCTGGTCAATGACGTGATGCCCAAACGCTACCGGGACCTCGACCTGGACAGGGTGGCCATCACCATCGTCGATCTGGGCCCGGCGGTGCTCGGACCCTTTTCCGACACGGCGAGCGCCTATGCGACGAAGCGACTCGGGACCCTCGGGGTGAACCTCCGCCTGAAAACAGGGGTTGAGGAGGTCACGGCCGAGGGCGTCCTACTCAGCGACGGCACCGAGATCGCCAGCCGGACCGTCGTGTGGGCAGGGGGAATCACCGCACCTGATCTGGCTGCCACATCGGGCCTCGATGCCGGCAGGGGTGGCCGCCTCACGGCCCAACCCGATCTGACAGTGGACGGGCATCCGAGCGTCTATGCGATCGGCGACATGGCCAACATGACCGACGACACCGGCCAGGCACTCCCGCAGTTGGGGTCGGTCGCCTTGCAAGCAGGCCGCTGGGCCGCACGGAACATCCTCGCCGACGTCGATGGCCGTCAGCGGGAACCGTTCCGCTACCGCGACAAGGGGATCATGGCCATGGTCGGCAGGGGCTCGGCAGTTGCCGAGGTCGGCAAACGGCACCACGAGCTTCACGGAACGGTCGCCTTTGCGGCCTGGTTGGGAGTGCACGCCTGGCTCATGAGCGGCGTACGTCAACGCGTCGACGCCTTCGTGTCATGGGCGTGGGACTTCCTCGGTGCCAGCCGAGGGGACGCAGTGATCGAGACGGACTCGGCCCGGATCGACTGGGGAGACCAGGACCCGACCGGCGGATCACCCTGACCGGTGCGTGGTCAGGTTGCGGACCCCGCTTCGCACCGACGGCTGGTAACTGAGGCGGGACGCCTAGCCCGCGATGATTCCACCGTCGGAGACAAAAGCGCCGCCCGTGGAATAGCTCGACATGTCCGATGCCAGGAACAACACCAGGTTGGACACCTCTTCGGGGTCCCCGATGCGCTTCATGGGGATCTGCTCCACGTACGCCTGGACGACGTCCTTGATGTCGTCGGCCTCGATGCCAGGGGTAGAGACGGCGCCGGGATGCACCGAGTTCACCCGGATGTTGTACTCGGCATATTCCTGGGCCACCGCCTTGGTCTCCTCCAGGATCTGGCCTTGGCGCCGTTCGATCAGTTTGTTTCGGACCTGGAGCTCCGTGGCGTCCCCCGGCACGCCTGCGAGGTACGAAGTCGTCCCTGAAAATCAGGCTCACCTCGATCGACCGCCATCTTGAGCACCAGCCCGATGAGATCGGAGGCTGCGTCGAGTCGACCCCACATCCAGTCGTTGTTGCGCCACCGGTGATCGAGGAACGCGGAGAAGTTGGCCAGTTCGTTGCCGGCGAGCTTCACCTCCGGCCGAAGGAAGTTCTCGCGGCCCACCCAACCGTCCCGGTGTGAGCAGTCCAGCTTCTTCGACTCGGCGAACAAGGTGCTGAACCGAGCTGCCAACGGTGTCTCCGCTGCCGCCGAGATTCGGACGAGCACCACCTCTTCACCGCTAACGCCGCCCGAGGCCTCCTCACGCATCCCTTCCATTTCCAGCGCCCCCAGCCGATCAGAAATCGGCCGAGTGGGGGGATCGGTCAGGATGCGATCGAGCAGCGCAGGCGAGTGATCATCCGAAACACCCCCGGCATCCTGGCGGCCGAGAAACGTCGAGACAACGCCGATGAGCGCTTCCGTGACGACTTGGCGTAGATCAACGATGTCGCCGCCCTGCCCGAACGGTGCCATCGACGGAAACCCGGGCCCGTCGTATCCGATCGCTTGTTGGAGAGCGACGTCGACAGCGCCGCGGTAGAGCTTCGCAATCCCAGCATCGGCGATGATGCCGTCGGCCAGACCCGAAGGCACCAACGACAAGCTACCGGCGTCGGCCCAGCCAGCGTTCTCGTGGCCGAGCGTGAATGGGCGTTCGAAGGGGACTATGCCGGATTCCGACCGAGCCCGGTCGTTGCCTCAGCTCTGTAAGAACTGATGGACGAACTGCACCGCGACGGAACCTTCTCCGACCGCCGACGCAACCCGCTTCACCGACCTCGACCGCACGTCACCC
>ERZ1026792.363-NODE-363-length-39713-cov-5.075203_pt1 | contig 39713 bp, 56 predicted proteins | sample MGYA00520884_ERZ1026792 | MGnify/ENA primary metagenome ERZ1026792 (study PRJEB33270, sample SAMEA104284473) | anaerobic digester metagenome | biome: Anaerobic digester microbiome; feature: mesophilic sludge digester; material: Anaerobic digester biomass | place... | reverse complement strand
ATTTCTCATTTTTTTCTCATTTTTTTTATCTCGTAAACCTACATAAATCAACCATATATGGTGATATGATAAAAAAAAATAAAAATATTTTTGGCGTAATTTCCGGCGATTTTCAAAAAAGATGAAATAAGGATTAAATCGGGGGCGAAAAAAAAGCGAAAAAAAATCGTCTATGTTTGCGCGTTTGCGTTTGCCTTACTTTTATATGTTTGTATTTGTATCTATGCAATGGGGATGGGGGTGGTAGGCGTATCAGCGCAAAGCATTCGTCGGCGGCATGTGAGTCTATGGGTGGGGTGGGGGTGTGGGGTTAAAATCAAATGGCGGCGGCTGTGCCGGCATACGATTGTCCGCCTTGCGCGTCAAAAATCGGCTTGATATTTCCCCATAAAAAAAGCATATCATGGGGCATGAGCCAGATGGTTGGTTTAAGCAATCAACAAACCGAAAAAGCCCGAGTTAGTGAAACATTTCACAATCTAGGCGTGTGTAAAACATTGCACAAACGTGTAATCGCTTACACATTTTCTTTACACGCGAACAACCGTTTAGGTTCTTTCCGGCAATAAAAATGCAGGGCGCGCGACTTTTCGACATTTTTTCGCCCCAGCGATTTTGGGCTGGCGTCAACTACTATTGGTAGAATGATAGAATGGTAGAATATTCAAATGGTAAAATGGTATGGAATTCACCTTGACAGTGTGGCGCGGCGCGTTGGATTGATTGGCGCATGAGAGTAAAGAAGAATTGGGAAAATTTGGAGGGGCAAATTTCTGTTGCGAATATTTTCGCTGTGCCTTCGCGGATACTACAAAAAATTTTTGGCATTACGCGCTCTGGGTTGTCGAGGTGGATTGATTCCGGTTGCCCGCGTTTGGAGTCTGGGTCTTATGATTTGCCTGCTGTGATAAAGTGGCGGGAGAAAAAATTAAAAGGGGCGATAGATGAGGAAGACCCGAAAATAAAGTATGTGCGCATCATGGGGCAATTAAAGGAATTGGATTTGGCGCAGAAAGAGGGGCGATTGGTTTCAGTGCCAGCGATTCATGCGGTTCATGTGCGAATGGCGCAGTTGTTGCGTGGCGTGGGCGAGCGTTTGGGGTTGAAGTATGGGGCGGATGCGCAAGTTATGTTAAATGATACGCTCATTGAGTTTGAGCGCGAATTGGAGGGTTTTATTGAGGCGCAAGAGTCCAGTATTGCGGGAGGCGATTTGGCTGACGCGGAACAGTCGTTCGAGGGTGTTGCGGACGATGTTAAAGTTCGCATGCGATGAGATTGTTTTGCCCACAGGGGTTTATCGGGGCGAACGGTTCAAGGCGCATTATCAGCCATTTGCGCGGTTATTTTTAGATGCCATTGATAGTGGGCGTTGGAATCGCTTTGTTGCGGTGGGCGGGACACAGAGCGGTAAAACGCTGGTGGGTTGCGTGATACCATGCCTTTATCATTTATTTGAGATTGGGGAAGATGTGATTTTTGGCGTGCCTGATATGTCAATGGCAAAGGACAAATGGGAGAAGAGCATTTACCCTGCCATTCGGGCGTCCAGATATGGGGCGTTGATACCCAAAACAGGCGCGGGCAGTCGAGGGGGCAAGGTTGAGGCGATAAGTTTTGAAAATGGGGCTACTTTGCGGTTTATGAGCGCGGGCGGAGACGATAAAAACAGGTCGGGCTATACAAGCCGAGTTTGCGTGTTCACAGAAGTTGATGGATATGATGAGGCGAGTGATGCAAGCCGTGAGGCAAGCCCCGTTGACCAGATTGAGGCGCGAACGGAGTCTTTTGGCGAGCGAAAGCGGATTTATATGGAATGCACCGCATCGCTTGAAAAGGGGCGGATATGGCAAGAGTTAAACGCAGGGACTAATAGCAAGATAATGTTGCTTTGCCCGCATTGCGGTGGGCGAATGGCTTTGGAGCGTGAAAATCTGGTCGGATGGCAGGATGCCAAATCGCCGCGAGAGGCAAAGGAAAAGGCTTATTTTGCTTGCCCGCTGTGCGCTCATTCGTTGTCGGAGGAAGAGCGTTATCAGGCGAATTTGGATGCAGTGCTGGAACATCGGGAGGGCTGGGAGCATGTGGATACCTTTTCTTTGCGCTGGAATGCTGGGAATAATATGTTTGTCCCCGCCTCGCTTTTGGGGCAAAAGGAGTGGAAAGCGAAATATGAGGATAATGAAGAAAATGCCGAGAAGCGGATGCTTCAATTTTCGTGGGCGCAGCCCTACAAGCCCGACATCCAAAGCATTCATCATTTGAACTCTGCCTTAATTGAACAGCGCATGAGCAACCTGCCGAGAGGTATTGCGCCGCGCGGGTCAAAATGGCTAACGATTGGGGTTGATTTGGGCAAGCGGTTTGCCACGTGGGCGGCGATTGCGTGGGATGCGGAATATAACGGTCATGTGGTTGATTACGGCACTTTTGAGATTGCATCCGATTCGCTGGGCATTGAGCGGGCGACTATGATTGCCTTGCGCGAGTTTGCCGATGCGGTTTCTGTGGGTTGGAAGATTGACGGGCAGGGCTATTCGCATCCAATTAAAGTATCGCAGGGCTGGGTTGATTCGGGCTTTACTGAGTCTGCCCAAGTGGTTTATGAGTTTTGCCGCGAGCGCGAAGGCGGGCAAGTGTGGCGTCCGTGTAAGGGTTATGGCACAAACATGGATATTTCAAGGTGGTATAATCGCCCAAAAACGACAGGGAGCATCGTTAAGGTAATTGGGGATGAATATCATTTTGCCTTGATACCGGCGCAGGGCGTTTTATTGGTTGAGGTCAATTCTGATTATTGGAAATCGTTTGTTCATGCGCGATTTTCAACAGAGATTGGCACTGGCGCGGCGATGACGCTTTATTTCTCGCCCGATAGGAACGCGCACAAATCATTTGCAAAGCAATTGACGGCAGAGCGCAAATTTGAGGAATACACGCCCGGCAAGGGGCTAATAACAAAATGGGAGACGGTGAGCAGGGCGAATCATGCGCTTGACGTATGTTATATGGCGAGTGCGGCGGCTCATTATTGCGGGGCGCGAATAGTGGCGCGTCCAGTGGGGCAATTTACGAGCCTTGCGCCGAAACCGCCGCGTGCGCCGCGAGCCTATTCAGGGGTTGTTTCATCGCAACCGCGCGGGCGTGGCTTTACACTTCCAGACGGGAGACCTTATTTTATTATGAATAGGAGTTGAAAAATGAGTAAAATTACTCACGATGTTGAGTTAAACAAGAAAGGGGCAAACGAAAAGGCGGAGGATGCGGTGTCTGGCTTTTCATGCGCGAGTTTGGTGAAAATCCATGTGCCGTTGACGAATGCCGCGCCGGGCGCATTTGTCCCGCGAACCTTTGGCATCGGGCGATTATCCTTGACGCAGGCGCGCACGTTGAAGGCGATAACGCGGGCGTTAGAAGACAATGGTGCTGTTTATGAGCGGCGGCGTGCTGTAAAATCGGCGCAAGGGGCAATTCGCTGGCTATTGGAGCAGGTCGAGGTATCGGGGCGGGCGGAGCAGGAGACCTCTGGGAATAAAAAAGTTGTAAAATAGACTTGACAACAGCGCGCGTGCTTGCTGATTGCTTTATCGCTTTCTCCTCATAATGGAGGTTTTGGGTTTTATCCTTTTTCCCCAAACACCCCCAACAAAAGACGACAGGCGTTATGCTTGCCGTCTTTTTTTTTATGCCCTGATAAAATATTAAAATGGTAGAATGGTAGAATGGTAGAATGGTAGAAATCATGTTTTCATAAACTATTATTCATTGCGGGCAAGAACACCTTGACCTCGTGTCTTAACGGCAAGCGATATATATCTTAAATAAAGTAGTATCAAAAGGTTCAAAAATTATGTCAAGTTTGTCTTCGACCTCAACTCTTGCAGATGTTAAAGCGGCGTATGCCAATAACGCATCTTATGAAGAGGATAAAAGCCCCGCAAAGGCGCGAGTATTTATTACGGCGTGCCGAATGTTGCTGCAATATCCAATTTCCGTAACCTCGACCACGCAGGCGGGAACGGAGCAAATGACTTATGATATTCGTGTCATTCAGGCGCAGATGGATGCCGCGCGGATTTGGCTTGAAAGTTTTGAGCAGTCGGTTGGCGGGTTTAATAGCAGGGTGAAAGTATTATCGTTTAATAATTTCAGATAAAAGGCATGGCGCAATCAATGAAGCAAAATAAAGATAAACTTTTTTCAGTGTCTCATGTGATGCAAGAAATCAAAAACGATTATCTTGCGGCGAGGTCATCGCGGTTTCGGCGCACTCGGAGCGGCTTACCGTTGTTAGGCGGCTCGGCGGATTATCATTACCGCACTGAAACCGATTTTTTGAAGATAATGGAATATGCGCGCGATATGGACAGGAACGATGTGATTGTATCGCAAACAGTTGACCGCGCCGTGTCGAACGCCATTCAGGATGGCATACGCCTTGATTTTCAAACGGGAGACAATGTTTTTGATACCGAGATGAACCAGCTTTGGGAGGATGAGACTTTCAACCCGCAAATCATTGATGCCACAGGCGAGTTTAACTTAATGCAGATGCAGCGGCTTATTTTGCGGCAGATGATTGTGGACGGCGATATATTTGCGATGTTTGACGGCGATAACAAAATACAATTGATTGAGGCGCATCGTTGCCGTTCGCTTGAAAAACCAGAGCCAAATGTGGTAAATGGCATTAAATTAGATGAGTGGCGGCGGCGGATAGAGTATTGGTTCACAATTGAGGATATTTCTCCGTTTAAGACCCTAATGAGCGCGGCTTCGATAAGAAAGTTTCCCGCTTATGATAAAAACGGCTACAAACAGGTATTCCACATTTACAACCCAAAGCGGGTATCGCAAACGCGCGGGGTGTCGGCTTTTGCGCCCATATTCGATATGCTGGGCATGTTGGAGGATATAAACTTTGCGAAGTTGGTGCAACAGCAGATTGTTTCTTGTTTTGCGATTTTCAGGAAGCGTGATTTGAGTTTTCGCGGTGGCGATGCGGCGGTTTATGGCGAGCAGGATGCGGAGATGTTGGCGGACGGTTCAGCGCGCCTCACAGAGGGCATTGCGCCGGGCATGGAGGTTATCGGGTTGCCGGGCGAGGAATTGGAGGGTTTTTCGCCGAATGTTCCAAATCCAGAGTTTTTCGAGCATTTCAAAATCATGTTGCAGTTGGTTGGTGTTAATTTGGGGATGCCTCTTGTAATGCTTTTGATGGACGCCAGCGAGACGAATTTCAGCGGTTGGCGCGGGGCATTTGAGCAGGCAAAAATGGGTTTTCGTGATTTGCAGAATACGATTATTTGGCGATTTTTAGAGCCTGTTTTTGATTGGAAGATGCGGGTATGGGTTGCGAACGATAAGGCGATTGCGCGGCGGGCTGACAAGCTGAAATATCATCGTTGGAACACGCCCCGCTGGGCTTATATTCAGCCGCTTGACGATGCGCGGGCTGAGGAGTTGCGCCAAAAATCTTTATTGACTTCGCCGCGCCGACTTCATGCGGAGAATGGGCGAGATTGGGATGATGTGGCGAGCGAGATAATTTCTGACCGCGAAAAATACATTGCGCTTGCGATTGAAGCCGCGCGGAAGTTGAGCGATTTTGCAGGTGAGTATATTTCATGGCGAGAGGTTGCTTTTATGGGGCAGTCGAGTTTAGGGCAACCTGCTGAAAAATTAGAGAAAGGAGAGGAAGATGAGGATGAAAAAAAACGCGGGGCGGATGATTTTAATCGCGCTGATTAGTCTATGCGCCGCGCTTGGATTTGGGGCTACAAATACAATTGACACGCTTGTTTCTGGGCAGGCGCGCATTTGGTCATCTGTAACAACGACCTCGAAGGCTTTGGACGTCAACCTTGCGGCAGAGGCAGTAAAAGAAATCCATGAGGTTCGCGTTCATTTGGGCGATGCGGCATCCAGCGGAACAATCACAATAAAGATTGATTCGGTCGGGAGTTATTGGGATGTCGTGCTGGCAAAAGAGACTTTTTCGGGCAGTTTTTCAGATTATGTATTTAGACCCGCGCGCCCAGTTATTTTGAAAAAGACCGATAAACTAAACGTATATTACAATAATCTTGGCGGAAAAGTTTGTGGCGTAGAAATTATATGGAGGTATCCCTAAAAATGGCTGAAATAAAAATCTATGCGCCAATTGGCGAGTTTGGCTTTACGGCGAGCGATATTGCGGAGCAGTTGCGCCAAATACCGGCGGGCGAGGCGATTGACCTTTATATTTCAAGCCCGGGCGGAGATGTTTTTGAGGGGATTGCCATATACAATGAGTTGGCGCATTGGGCGGGGCGCGTGAATGTTTATGTTTCGGGTTTGGCGGCATCTGCGGCGTCCGTAATAGCGATGGCTGGGGCGCATATAAAGATGTTAAAAGGTTCGATGATGATGGTGCATCGGGCAATTGCATTGACTTATGGAAATGATGAAGACCATTTGAAGATGGCGGAGACGCTTGAAGCGATTGATTTGCAGCTCGTTTCGATTTACAGTGGGAAGACGGGGCTTGGCGCGGAAAAAATCAAAGCAATAATGGACGCCGAGACGTGGATGAATGGAGCGGATGCGGAAAGTATGGGCTTTGCGAACGAGAGCGAAGACGATAAAGACAAGGAGGATAAAAATATGGCTGACGAAAAAGAAAAAGAAGAGGAAAAAGAAGAGGAAAAGAAAGACGCTGACGAAGAGGAAGAGGAAAAAGAAAAAGAGGAAGAAAGCGAAGAGGAAGAAGAGGAAGAGGAAAACAAAAAAGACGGCAAGGCGAATAATAAAGTGTGGTCAAAAATCTTGAACGCATACAAAAACACGCCAAAAGAGATTAAAGAAAAATATGCTGGGGCAACAAAGCCGCAGACGCCGCGAGCGGACACCAAAACACCTGCCACAATTACGGAGATTGAAAACAGTTGCGCGGGCGCATCCCCTGAATTTGTGTTGGCGCAGTTAAAGGCGGGCGCAACGGTTGAGGATGCCGTGAGCGCGTGGCAAGTGGCGCAATTTTATGCTTTGCAAAAAGAAAACGCCGATTTGCGGGCGCATATAGCGCGCTTGGATGCCGAGATTGCGGCGAGAGCCAAAGCCCCTGCTGGGCGCGGGCTTGAAACAAAGGTTCAGCCGACTGCTGACAATTCTGGAGACCCTGTTCGCGAGTGGAATGCGGCAATTAGGGCTTGTATTGCCGAAAACAAATGTAAAAAATACGAGGCGGTTCGTATCGTTTCGCGCGAAAATCCAGAGTTGCGCGCGCTTTATCTTGAAGCGTATAATCAAAAGAGATAATGGAGGTAATGATATGAGCCAGTATGTTGAAACCAGCACAAAGTCCTTCATAGCGGGCGCAACGATAGCTGCAAACACGCTTGTCAAACTTACGGCGGTGGGCAAGGTTGAGACGGCAGAGTTGGATGATGCCCCTATTGGTGTTGCGTTAGAGCCGGCGGCTGCGAACGGTCATGTTGCGGTCAAATTATTGAATTGCGATGGCACTGTGAAAATGATTGCCGCAGGCGCAATCTCGGCGAACGCGAAAGTTTATTGCAAAAACGATGGCAAATGCGATGATACCACGTCAAGCTCTGAAATAGCGGTGGGCTATGCCCTTGAAGCGGCGGGGGCGGACGGTGATATTATCGAAGTTTTGCCCTTTATTTCACAATCATAAAGAAAGGAGAAAATTATGAGTCAATATGTTGAAACAGGCACGAAGTCCTTCATAGCGGGCGGGTCAATATCAGCGAACACGTTTGTGAAGTTTTCAAGCGTGGGCGTTGTTGCAACAGCCGGGGCAACAGAATATCCCATTGGCGTTGCGTTAGAGCCAGCCGCGAAAGATGGGCATGTTGCCGTAAGGCTATTAAACAGTCAAGGAACGGTTAAGGTGGTTGCCGCCGATGGTGTTACCGCAGGAGCGAAGGTTTATTGCAAGGCAAACGGGAAATGCGATGACACCGCAGGCTCGGACAAATTGGCGGGCATTGCGCTTGAAACGGCATCACAAACCGGAGATATTATCGAAATAATACCGATACTATTACAATCTTAAAAAGAAACCATGAAAGGAGATAAATAAATGGCTTATCCAACTTCGACCCTTACAGTTACTCGCCCAGATTTGGGCGGAAGTCTGATTGAATATCCGCTTGACGCCATGAACGGCGGATTTATTGCCCTTGAAGTTTTGCCTGTCATTCAGGCGGAGCTGCAAGCGAGCAAGTTTGGCGTCATTCCTGTTGAGCAGCTGCTTAAAGTCCCAGAGGTAACGAGGGCATCGAGCGGCGGTTACAACCGCACGGGCTTTACATTCCGCGAAGAGTTTTATTCAACGCAAGAATATGGTATTGAAGAGCCTGTTGATGCGCGCAACAGCGCAATGTATAAAAACTACTTCGACATGGAGTTGATTTCGGCGCAGCGATGCCGTTCAATTATTTTACGGCGTGCGGAGATGCGGGCTGCGGCTCTCATATTTAATTCAACCACGTGGACGGGCGGCAGCTTGACGACATCCATAACGAATGAATGGGATGACTATACGAATGCAACGCCGATTTACGATGTCGAGAATGCTGTGCGCAAAATTTATTCCAACAGCGGGCTTTGGGCGAATGCTTTGATAATCAACCGTAAGGTTTTCCGCAATCTGCGGCTGTGCGACCAAATTATGGATGCGATTCGTTCAGAGGGCGCGGGCAATCCTTCAAAGGCGTCTGATATAACGGTTGGCATGCTTTCGGCGGTTTTTGACTTGCCCAAAATAATTGTTGCTGGCGGGTCTTATGACTCGGCATTAGAGGGGCAGGACGCCACGATTGCGGACATCTGGGATGACGAATATGCGATGGTTGCGCGTGTTGCAACAACGAATGACATTTCAGAGCCTTGCATTGGGCGCACAATTCACTGGTCGGAAGACGGTTCAGAAATCGGCGGGACTGTGGAGGAATATATTGACCCGACAGTTCGCGCGAAAATAATTCGTGTGCGCCATGACGTTCAGGAGAAGGTGCTTTACAAGGAATGTGGGCATCTGCTTTCCAACATTACAACTTAATTAATGGAGGGTTTAGAAAATGAATAAACGAAACAAAACTCTCCTTATCGCGGGCGCGCTTATTTTGGCGTGTGCGATAACGATAGTGGCAACAGGGGCAGACGAGTTTTGGCAGATTGTGCGCGAAAATACGAAGTTCATTAACAATGTGAATTATACAGCCCATGTTAGCTATGACGGCACAACAACCTTTATTGGCACTACAAACGTTACTGGCGCGGCAAATCTTTCAGGAGCGACAAAGCTAAGCGGAACAAATACCATCAACGGGGCAACAACGGTCAATGGCGCGACAACGTTCAACAATGGCGTTACATTTGCCAACTCGACATCTTTTGGGCTTGGCGCAAAACTAAATGGCGGGGTCAAGTTAACCGACAACGGCACGACAATAACGCAGGTCAACGTTGGAACGTTTTTCATTGATACAGGAACAACAGGCACGACCGTTACGCTCACTGGATGCACGGCAAACTCGACAGTAATAATTGCGCCTGCAATAACTCCCGGAAGCGCAACGTGGTGGTATGCAACGCCCGGAACAGGCTCGTTTATCGGCAAGGTAGACCAAAATCCGGGCAAGCGGCTGAAAATGTATTACATCTTTATCAGGTGATAAGGAGGAAAATGCGAGATGACCAATTACTCTAACCCGACAACGGAAGAGTATTTCCGGGCATTTGGCGCACCGATGCTTGAACATAACCTAAACCGTGTTACGGTGAAGCGTTCTCGCCCGGTGCGCCTGCCCGATGGTCAGGGCGGGAGTGATGAAGACTTGGAATATTCAAAGTTTAGTCAAATCAAATGCGACCCAATAATTCACGACTCGCGCATGTCTTTGTCATTGCCTGCGGAGGCTGACGTAAAGGTCGGCGATTTAATCTTGATTGAGAATCTTTGAGAGGAGGTTTAGGATATGGCTACTTTGTCAACTACGGCGCGTAATACGTCGGTTAATTCGGTTACCGCGCTTTTGAATAATGGGGATATAAAGTTTCAAACATCGGGCGGGAACGAGATAGCGATATGCACTTTTGGGGCAACGGCTTTTAGTGCTGCGTCAAACGGCAAGGCAACGGCGAATGCAATAGCGGATGATACAAGTGCGCTTGCGGGGACTGTTGCAACGGGGCTTTTGAGGGACTCATCGCATAATACTGTAATAACATGCACATGCACGGGGCAGGGCGGCGGCGGCGATTTTATTTTTACATCTCTTGTCATTGGCGCGGGCGATACCGTTTCCGTTACGTCTTTGACGCTGGAACAAAAAGCAAGTTGATGATGAACAAACCTTTTAAGGGGTAATTTATGAAAACGATAAGATACTACTCTAATGCAGCCCCAAAGGAAGCCCTTGCAATCGCAACATGGGATGGGGAACACGATAACCTCCCTCCGCCGGCGGAGTTCAAGGCGGAGGGGGGCATTATTGACTTCGCGCGCGTTCAGGATAATGAATCCGGCGGTGTTGCCGTTTTGTTGTGCGGCGAGATAGGCTCTGGGGCGCATTTGGAGTTGGCGCGCTTGCTTTATGCGCGGGGCGATATGGTTGAGGTTTATCGTGTCAATGTGGGTGTTGCGGCGGATGTTGGCGGGCTAATAGCGAGTTTGATTAAGATGAAAGTTCGCGGCATTGTGCGCGTGGTTCGCAAGCGTGAGGTTGCGGCTGAATCGGCGGCGGCTGTGGAGGTTGAAGAAGACGAAGGGGAAAAGGCGGGGGAATAAATGGCGATTTATCGAACCCTAACAGGAAAAGATGGCGGCGGAATAGATTTTGCGGAAGTTTTGCCTGCATCTTATGTTGCGACTTTGGATGGGGATAATCTTTCAGCGATGGAGGATTTCACAGGCATTGTTTCGCTGGTGGGGATACGCTCTGATGGCAACCCTGAAGCTGTGCCAGTTGATAATATGCTTTGCCCATATCATTTTTATTTACAAGGGGGCATAGACCAGCCCGCAACAGAGAGCGGGGATTATTACCTTGTAATACCAGTTGGTGCGCAGGAAAGTGGCGGGGCTTTTGCGGCGGGCGGTGCTGGAAAAATAACGGTTATGGGGGTTTCGCTTTGTGCTGGATTTTACAGCGGGTCGGGGATAATTACCGGCTCGACCACGATAAGGGTATCCAATAAAAAGTATTTAACAGGCGGGGCTAATTATATTGATTGCACGCTGACGGCAACAGGTGCGGAGACTGACAGGCGCAATTCCAAGTATGGGTCATTTACGGTCAACACGGCATCGGAGGCGTTATTTGTGCATTTTAAGGCGGTCGGCGGTCATGGGGCGATAAATGGCTGGGTTTGGACAAGGAGAGTTTTAGATGGGAAATAAAACGGCGAAATATATTTGGGCAGTTTTGAATTTTGTGGCGGTGGTTTGGCTTGCTCTTGGGGGCGTGGGCGGGCGCGCTTTTGGGCAAACGCTTATAGGCAAGACAGTGCGGTTGAATGACGGCACTGACAATGTTTATTCGGTTTTTGGGGAGCAAGACATTAAAGAGCGGGTCAATGTCAAGAATTATGCGGATGGGAACACCTCCGACTCTTTGGTTTGGTCTGGGGTTGGGACTGATTTTTATTTGCGGAAGCTGATTGACAGCGGGACGGTTGCCGATGCCCGCTTGTCATCCAACGTCCCGCTTAAAAATGGGGCGAATACTTTTACGAATTTTCAAACGATTTCGGCGAATGCGACAAGTGATATGCTCACGGTGAGCGGGGGCAACATGTCGGATGGCAAGAGTGCATTGCGGGTGAGCGGGGCGTTTCCGAATTCGGCGGGCGCATATAATTCAATGGCGGACTTCAAGGCGACTTCGGGCGGGTCGGACAAAAACGAATATGCACTAAACTCGGAACTTTTGGCGGGCGGGACTTCGGCGGTGATTTCGGCAGCGGGGCGGTTTATAAACGCAAGGTCAGGAACTGGTGGCGCATTTGGAACGGTGTCTGGTGCAGTCGGCAATTTGGGCGTTTATGCGCAGTCAGGCGCAACAACGGCGGGCTACAATTACGGCGGGATTTTTGACGCTCGTGGCGGTGCGGTTAATGTTGGCGTTGAGGGGCTGGCAATTACCAACAAAGCAAGTGCGGTTAATGTTGGCGTTTTTGGCAATGCGTCCAACACGGCAGAGGGCGGGGTTCAGGTTGGCGGGCTGTTTGGGCTGAATCGGACAACACCCCCCGCATCATCGGCTGCGCTGATTTGCGATAACGGCAACACAGGAAAAGACGTCTTTTTGGCAAAGGTTAATGGGGCGAACAAGGTAAAGATAGACCTTAACGGCAATGTGGAATTAGAGGACGGTATAAACGTCAAGGGCGAGATAAAACAAAACGGTGTGGTTGCTATTCGGATGGATGGATGCCGATATTTTACGATGCCAGACGCCAACAAAAAAGCCAACGGCGATATAATATCATTGAATGATTTTACACACAATTTCGGAGAATTGGTTTATCTCGCCTCGGACGGCAAGGCGTATAAGGCGGATGCATCATCAACGGCGACTTTGCCTGCGGTGGCAATGGTGGCGGATGACTCTGCACATGGCTATTTCCTCTTGCGGGGGTATATTCGCAATGATGATTGGGATACCTTGACGATTGGCAAAGAGGTTTGGGCTTCAACGACTGCGGGGGGCATTACGCAGGTCAAGCCCACAGGGGCGGGCGAAAGTGTGCAAAGTGTCGGGTTTGCTGTTGGGGCGAAAACGATTTTCTTTGACCCGCAGAGGGTAATAATCACTTTGGGGGGTGAGGAATGATGCAAAAAAAGGTTTATTGGGTTTGGGCGATTTTGGCTGTGTGCGTGTTGGCTTTTGGTGCGGGGCGGGCATGGGCAGGGAGTGATGACCCCTGTGGAGAGTGCGAGGGGTGTGGCGAAGGCGAAGAGATGTTTTCGGAGCTTTTTTATGATGATGACATGAATGGGGATGGGGATACTCTGGATTGCTGTTGTGTGGATGGCATAACGTATGAGTATATTTCGACCTGCGTGGATAAATCGCCATTCACGCCGACACCGACTGCCACGCCTACGCCTACGCCTACACCAACGGCAACAGCAACGCCCACAGGAACAGGGACGCCGACTCCTACTCCGACCCCGACAATCACGCCAACGCCCACGCCGCCGCCGAATACGATTGACCTTGTGCCAGTGGCGAATGGCGGAAACAATGGCTGGGTTGCATCAAGCGGCGAATTGTGGCAATGTGTTACAAGTTCAAATGGCGAAACAGACAGCTGTTATATGGCTGCATCAACAGAGGATTTGTTTTGGTTTGTGTTGTATAAAGGTTCAACCACATATTACATTAGGAAAAACACGCTCAAAACATATTGGGCTTTGTATTCTGACGAAATAACATCAAACCCAGAAACAAGCGCGGCGTGGCAATGGAAAGACCTCGATGACTTTGAATATGGTATTGCTGATGCAGGAGAGGAAGAAACCGGATATTTGCGCTTTGTGATGGATGACGCAAGCGAAAGCATCAAGAACTCAAAGATACTGAGCGTTTCAATTTGTGCCGAAATACACCACATTAATCACGAAAAAGTAATAACGTATTTTTTCCTCCGCGTCCACTACGAGCCATATTGGCGGCACAAAATAAACGGATTTATGCTATACCAAACCAGCGGGGTGAATGGCATCCCCCCAGAAAAAATCGCCAAAATCAGCGGTGTGGAATAAAACAGAAAGGACGAAAAACAAATGACAGACAAATTATTTGACACACTTCGCCAAAATTATGCTTTTTTTATGGCGGTTGCAATGCTTTTAATGCTTTTGGGGGTGTGGTATTATTCCACGAAGTCACTGCCTGACCGTGTGGTGTGCCTTGAAAAACAGGTGAAGATAAATGAGGGGGCAATACTGCACCATGAAAAGCAATTTGAGAAAATGGATGCGAAGTTGGACAAGATAAGCGATAAATTGGAACGGCTATTATTGATGCGGACAGGGAGCAGTGGAGGGGCAAAGTGATGTTTGATGACGGCGTTTTAATTGTTGCGCTTTTGTTTGTGTTTGTGTTTTTACTCGGCTTTTTGGCTGGCGCATTATATCTCAATGGGGAGTATGCAAGCGGGTCGTATGTTTATTTTAACGCTGCAACTCCAATCACAATAAGGGGGGCGAGCAATAAAATGATTTATGTTGTTTGGGGTGGGGCTGCCGCAACGGCAGTGCTGGGTTTTTTTGTGGGGCTTTGCCTTTGGCGGGTTTTGTTTCCACCGATGGAGCATATCGGAAAATTAAGCAAAGGAGATGAGGAAGATGGAAATAGCGTTGGTAATAAAAATTGTTGAGGCTTTGGTCGTGATTGTGCCGTCAATGTGGGGCGTCTACAAAACAGTCAAAGCCAAAAAATATCGAGAGGCTATGAGCCTGTCCGATGAGACCTTGAAGGGCATTATCGCAGCTATTGAGTTGATGCCACAAACGCCCACTACAAAAGCCCTCAAATCCAATATCCAAAAGATGTCAACCACGCTCGGCACAGAAAAAGAAAAGTTGGCTGATTTGGTGCAGGTCATCTCAAACTTGATTGATGAGATGGGAATAAAGCGGGATGGAGACGTGGCAACTGTCCTGCGGGCGGCGGACGCCATTCGCAAGGCAAACGAAATCCGCAAAGCCCGAATTGCGCCTTCGCTCACCTCGATTTTGCTATTGATGACAATTGCCATTTTGCCTATGGGCGTGTTTGGTTGTTGTCGCCAGCCAAAACGCCTGACAAAGGAAACAATATTTCCTGCAACCCTAACAGAGCCAGCGCAAATCGTTGTTGAATTTCCTGCGGGAACTAAAATTGATGACCCCATCACGGTTGAAGTGGATGGACGCATTCAGACTGTTTCGCCTGTGCCAGATGGGGTGTCGGCGCGATAAATTAAGCGGGGTTTGAAAATTGGGATATAGCATTGTAAGCATCGGGGGCGATTACATCATCACTCATCCCAGCGGGGACATGCTGGGGGAGGCAACGGCATACAATGCGGACGGCTCTTTGAGAATTGAGGGGTTTGATGTTTCGGGCGCGGTGGTTGTCAAGCGGATGTTCACAGGCTCGGTTGTCGCCCCTGTGATGCTCGTCAAGGGGGCGGTTAAGCGTGTTCATAAAATAAGCACTGAACTGTCCATGCCCGCAACAAAGGTGAGCGGTTCAGCCAATGTGTATGTGCTTCAAAAGACGGAAGGGGCAATTACAGCCCCCGCAATGACCGTGCGCGGGGTTGCAACTACAACGCCTGCGCCTTCGATTTGGGAGACGGACGGCGAAGCGTATATGACTGCGATTTCGGTCTATGGCGCGGCAAAAGTGAAGCCGAAAATAACGCATGAGCCTGCTGGCGAAATCACCGTGTCTGCAATCAAATTATCGGGGGCTGTCAAGCGCGTTATCGGCGTATCGGGCGGAACTACTTTGAACGCAATGCAAATCAACGCCAAAGCCCGCATGAAGCGAAGCGCAACAGGGGAATTGGTTTTTGATGCGCCTGAAATAGCGGGGGAAGAAAAGACAACGATTAAGGCGTGTGGCGAAATATCATTCCCCGACCAAACGATTGAAGGAGGGGCAAAACACGTGCCTGTAATATATGCACAGGGGGCTATTGCGCTCGACCCATTTGAGGCAAGCGCGGATGGGCAATTAAAGCGCGTGGCAACAGGAAACATTTCTCTGCCCGCAATGGAAGTAAGCGGGGCAGAAAAGCGCAAGGCGTTTGTATCGGGGGAAATCTCTTTCCCTGCCGTTGATATTTACGGGCGCGGGCATTCCAGCGTGGTCTATAAGGCGCAACTTTATCGCGTGATTGAAATTAGGCGGGTTTATGGCAAAAATAACAAAATCGCAATTCTTGAAGCAACAAGGAGACCGATAAATAAATGAAACTCGGCAAGCCAATCATAAAAGGCAAAATAGGCGGAAAATTCGGGGCTGAACAACTGCAAAAGGCGTTTAATCAAGCTGCCATAACACCATTGGAGCAAAACGCAGCGCGTGTGGTTCGCTCGGCAAAGCGGAGCATGAAAAAAGGCGTTAAAGGAGACCCATCGAAGCCCGGGAAGCCCCCGCATGTCATCACAGGGCGGCTGCGCGGCTCGGTCAATTGGGCGAAAGTAAAGGAAAACAGAATACGGCTTAAACCCGACATGATAATTGCCGGTGCCACAAGCTACGGCTGGTATGGCAAGGTTCACGAATGGGGCGGGAAATATCATCCCCCGCGCCCATTTATGCGCCCCGCATTGAAGAATGTGAAGCGCACGATGACGCGCCGATTTAATAAATTGCCTTTATTATGGACGCCTGCGGGGGAGCAATTAAACCGCGAGATGAAGGCGATAGCAGAGCGCGGTTCTGGGCAATGGAGGAAGGCTTAAAATGGCGGAATTGGATTTAGTGAAAAACCTTTATGATTATATCGCAGATGACCCGCGAATTACGATAAACCTTGCGCTTTGGGATTTTGGAAGCGGTTATGAGCCTGCGATTTTCACGGTTGAGCCGCCGAATGAGTGCGGGTTTCCGTTGATAACAATCGGGCAGGAGCAGGGCAACTCGGAGATGTTAAATCGCCGCGCCATTATTACCTCTGTGCCATTTTCTGTGCGGGTTTGGGGCAATAAAACAGGTTCTAATAAAGGGCTTTTGGCGGTGTCAAACTTGCTCTATTCGAGGCTGAACGAATGCGTATTGACGCTTGCAGATGGGTATGAGTTCAAGCGGGCGAGTGTAAGCCCGCCGAGTTTCACGGAAGACGATTTGGGCTTTCCGGGCTATGAAATAGTTTGCACTATTGATTATATTGAATTAATTTAGCATGAAAGGAGAATAAAGATGGCTTTTTTTAGCGGAAGGGAATGCACCTTAACAATCGGGGTATCGGAGATTATCAACGTGCGAGATGTGAATATCAATCTCACCGCCGAGACGATGTCGGTTGAGACTCGCAATACTGGTGGCTGGGTTCAGCAGATGCAGGGGTCAAAAACAGGTGAGGTGTCTTTTGATATGGTGCTTGACCATGATGATTCATCTATAACAACCCTGCGCACGGCATTTTTGGATGCAACAAAGGTAGATATTGCATCGCAAGAAAAACACGGAACTTGGACATCCAGCGGATATATCACCGAGTTTTCGACCACAGAGCCGTTGAATGATTTCGTTTCCATTTCGGTCAAAATCGTTACAGGCGCATGGTCATTTAGTTAAAATTGAAAGGTGTAAAGAATGGCAAAAGAAAATGAGTTTATTGATGCCGTTGGCGAGTCGTGGGTTTGCCGTTTCAATACGCCCGCCTTGCTCGATGCGGGGCGGGATTTGAACGTTACGCCTGCGCTTTTGGAAACCCCAGAGCAAATCAATATCGGCATCATGGGGCGGTTAGTGTGGTATGCTGTCCGCAATCTGGCAAACGCGCGCGGTGTGAGCAAAAAGCAGTTTGAAGAAGAACGCATGACGCTTGCGGTGTTGCCCTATGCCGTTCGCGCCACATTTGCCGCTTTGGCAGTGGCATTTCCAAATGATATTGCGGAGGAACAACAGCCCAAACGCCCTTTGGCGGACGGCGGCGGGAGCGACACACCCAAGAGTGGCGAGACCTCTATGAACTAATCGCCCTTGCTGGGGCATCGGTGAATGATGACCTCACGCCGCGAGAATTATCATGGATGGCGCGGGCGCGCATGATGGCTATGTGGGACGGCGTGTCGTTGTTGGCGTCAATAATTGCAAATGTGGCTGGGAATAAAACAACCCCAGAGTCGTTTCATCCATTCTTAAAGGAGGGCAAAAGCAGTGGTATCAGCGGCGCAAGTTATAGCAGGCGCGGCGTTCGTAAAAATCGGGGCTGATATTTCCGACATGGAAAAGGGCTTGCGGGCAGGCGCAAAGACTTTCAAGATGTTTTTAACGAAGGTCGGCGTGGGGATGCAGGCTCTTGGCGGGTCAATGCTCGCCCCGCTTTATAAGGCGTTGCAGTCTTATGCAAAAGTTGGCAGCGAGATGTTCGATATTGCGGCGCGCACAGGGCTTGCGGCGCAATCTGTTGCTGAACTTGGTTTTGTGGCGAAGGCGGTCGGCGCAGACGTTGACTATGTTGCAAGGGGTTTTCGCTATTTTCAAAAAAATATGATGGCGGCGGCAACAGGTTCAAAATTGGCGCAACAAGGTTTTTCCGAATTGGGGTTGAATGTGGCGGAATTGAAGAAGATGACCCCAGAGGAATCGTTTATGAATACCATCGGGGCAATCAGTAAATTGAATAAGGCTGCGCAGGCGAGTTCAGCGATTAGAATATTTGGGCGTGGCGGGGCGCAACTTGCCCCCATGTTTGCGCTTGGCGCAGAGGGGATAAAAAAGTTTCGCAATGCTTATGCTGTTCTTCACGGCGAGATGAGGGCGGATAAGGCAAAAGAGGTTGAGTTGCGATTTAAGGCTTTGGGCGCGGTTTGGGATGGATTGAAAAATACAATCGGCTTTCATCTTGCCCCCGCATTTGAAAAGTTTACGAATGTAATCCTGCGTGGTGTTGTTGCCGTTCGCCTGTTTTTGGAACAGCATCCTACGCTTATTGCGGGTTTGGCGAAAATATCAATGAGTTTGGTTGCTGTGGGCGCAGCAATGACGGCGATAGGGGCGATACTTGCACTAATAACAGCCCCGCTTATACTATTAATCGGAATTGTGTCGTTTTCGCTTGTATCAATATATGAGTCAATTAACAATGTCCAGGGCGGGATAAATTCGTTGCTTGAAAATATCGCAAAACGTGTGAAAATTTTTGGGTATTCATTCAAGACATATTTCTTAATGCTACAAAAATCAATTTGTGCGATTGCTAAAATGGCTTATGATTTGGTTATGGCAATAGTTAATGGGCTTATTTCTGGCATCGGCAAGGTCTTGGTTTCTCTTGGCAATATCGTATCTTTCGGCAAACTTGGCAAATCAGAGTTAGGCAAATCGTTAAAAGCAACTTTTGAAGAAATGGGGAAAAATGACAAGAGCGAAGAGTTCAAAACCTTTATGAAATCCTTTGATGTCGAGATTGAAAAAAGTATGCTCGATGATATGAAGGCGGAAGAAGACAATGCGGCGGGCAAGCCGTCCATCTTCGATGATTTCAAAACAATGATTGAACAAATTACGGGCAAGGTGGAAGTTCCGGGCTTAAAGGAAATCAACTTTGATGAAATGTTCGCCGCATTAAAAACCGCGCAAACAGGCGGAATAGAGGAATTGAAACAGGCGGGGCTGGGGCTGGGCGGTTCAACGCAAATAACCGGCGGCGGAAATATACGTGAGCGCATTGCGGGGAGCAATACAATAGCAGAAAAGCAGTTGGAGCAGTCGAGGCTTCAAACGCAACTACTTGAAGATATACGCGATTCAGTTAGCGCGAATTTTGCGGAGGTATTTTGATGGCTTACGAATATAAGGAGTTAAAAGAAAGCAGGCGGAGCGAATATACAAAAGACGGCATTGTGCAATCGAGGGTCTATGTTGTAAAAGACACGAATTTGGCAAAGGGCGAATTGATTGACGCTGAACTTGTATTGCTGAACGCGAAAAACAAAAGCGAGTTCCGTTTGGGCGCAGACCATCCTGTAATTCCAAAAATCTATGTATCCAGCGTATCATCCGAGCAAACCCCAAACCTCGAACACGCAAAATTGACGGTGGAATATGAGCCGGGCGCGCGCGCAGAGGGGTTTAATGATGACGGCGAATTGTGGGAGTTTGAAATCGCTACAACTAAAGTAACGGTTATGGACACAAACGGATTGGGGTATGAAAATATCGGCGTAGGCGGGCGAACGGATTTAATCGGCAGTGCTATTGGCGTCAAGGAGGACGGCAGTATCGGCGGGGCAGAGGTTTATCGCCCCACTTGGAGCATGAGATGCACGAAGATTTTCAAGTCATTTTCGCCGTCCACGCTTCGAGATATGTTTGCCACAGCCCGCTTCAACGCTTGGCAATTGACGGCAACGCTCAATAATGCAATGTGGATGGGCTTCCCGACAGCGTCCGTTTTGTTTTTGGGCGCAAATATATCTAAAAAAAGCGCGATTGAATGGCAATTTGAATATAATTTCAGCGTTGCACCGCCCGCAATCGTTGAAGACATCGAGTTGTCGGACGGCGGGATGTGCGGATTTACAGGGTATATCAGCGGGCATCATATCATTGATATAACGCATGACGTTAAAATAGTTGACGGTGAAAAAAGAATGGGCATTTACAATGTGGGCATTCGGCAGGTTTATCCATTAAAGGATTTTAGTTTGCTGGGGCTTACAGGAGCGGGGATAGTATAATGCAAACATTTCAAATCGGCGATAATATCACAAAGCGCGGGCTTGCGCAAAAATTAAACAAAGCGGTTCGAGATGCAGAGGAAAAACCGCTTACGTTGCCTGCCGCAGGCGGGATTAACTCAACCACTTATGCGCGCGCATTTAATTCAGAGGAAACAGATATTGAAATATTTACTCCTGTTGTCATTAGCGGGCAGATGTTAAAGAGGGGCGAATCTCAACCCGTTCTTGTTTTGAAAGTTTCGTTCAGCGCGAAGGGCGATAATTTAGAGGCGATTGCGGTTAGTATGGGGCGGATACGCGCGGGGGCGGTGGGCGTGGTTGCCATCGGCGGCTTGGCGTGGTGTAGGTATGACGGCGGGGGCGGGAAATTTGCAACATTAGAGGCGGGTAATAAACAGTTGACGGCGGGCGATTTTGGGGTTGCGCAAATCCTTGACACACGTGAGAGCGAGGAGATTTCGGCGAGTCTTGCGCTGATACGATTTCCTTGCGGGGCAGGCGGGGAGAGTTCACAATGGGATACGCATTATCACGATGCCTTTTTGATTAGGGCTAATGAATAGGGCGCAAGAATAGGGCGCGAGACAAGCCCGCGCGGGGCGATGAAAATGAGAAAAAACCTTGACAATCATCTTGAAAATAGCGCATCTGATTTAATAATGTCAAGGCAAAACAGGAGGGTGCATGAATAAATCAAGGGTTCGCGCCGTTGAGGAGGCGGTCTCGCGCTTTCCGCAATACGGCAACCGAACACTCGCCCGCTATTTGATTGACACGCAAGGGATATTATTTGACAACGACTTGGAAAAGGCGCGCACGACCGTTAGATATGTTCGGGGGGCAAATGGTTATCGGGCGCGGGGCAGGGCAGGGTCAAGCGGGGTTTTACAGTTTCGCGAAGATGTCAATATGCCTGAAACATGGCGCAAGGTTCGGGCGGAATATCATTTGGGGGCGGGGCTTTGGCTTTTTATCGCTGATTTGCATGTGCCGTTCCATGAGCCAAAGGCGATTGAGGCGGCGGTCGGCTATGCCAAAAAGCACAAGGTCAATGGGGTTTTTATCAACGGCGATTTCATGGATGATGCCGCTTTGGGGTTTTGGGGAACGGCGCGCAGGGATTGGAATAAAGAGGTTGAGGCGGGAATTGATATGCTGGACTGGTTGCGCAAAGAGTTTGGCAATAGGGTAAAATTCGTCTATAAGCCGGGCAATCACGAATATCGTCTGCCGCGATATTTTATTTCAAACGCGCCCGAATTGGCTTTAAGCCCGCTGGCAGCGATGGAGACCGTCATGGATTTTGAGGGGCGTGGTATTGACTTTTTGGATTATTACCAATTGGTTTTTGCGGGCGAGTTGCCTGTTTTGCATGGGCATGAGGTTCGCAATATTACGAGGTCGGTTAATCCAGCGCGGGGGCTGTTTTTGCGGACTAAAACGTTCAGCATGTGCGCCCATTGCCATAGCACGAGCGACCATTGCCCTCGAAGCCTGACTGGCAAATTATTGACGACTTGGAGCATGGGATGTTTGTGCCATTTATCGCCTGACTTTTCGCCGTATGGTAACGACTGGAACTGGGGCTTTGCGCTGGTGCATGTGGAGAAAAACGGGCGGTTTGAGGTAGAAAATCGGCGGATTATGGAGGGGAGCGGGAGGGTTGTTTAGTCAATATAGTGAGCAAAATTAGTCAAAAATTGGGCGAAAAAAAATGACAAAAGAGCAGAAACGAATACTGGCGGTTTGTGAGATATTTGACGGCGCACCTGATGACCTTGTGTTTTGGGCGTTCCGATATTTTATGGGGCGCATGACAATTGCTAATGTGTGTTTTGCAAAGGATTTGGCAAGGGCGTGGGATTTGCTGGGGGAGAGAACAAGGGCGCAGATTGAAAAAGAGTTGGAGGAGGCGTTTGAGGAAGATGATGCGTCTGAAGGCGGCGAATATCGGCGTCTTGGAATGGATTGCGACCGAGCGGCGTGGGAATTGGTAAGGGCGGAATATAAAAAGGTGGGCGAATGATGAAAGAACCGATTGTCATTCATCAAGAACAGTGGTATGAATTGGGGCGCGAGGGCGAGAGAATCCCAATCATCTGTTGCGATTGCGGCTTGACGCATGAATGGCAGTTTGAGATTCAGGAGGATGGCGTTATTTTGGGGCGATGCCGCGTTGACAAGCGAACGACAAACAGGATTCGGCGGCGCGGAGATGCCACGTTATTTGGAAAAAGCACGGAGTATGAAATCATAAAAAGGAGGAATAAATAATGTCAGAAACAACGATACAATTATCTGACGCCGAGCGGCAGCCGTGCGAGGTCTGGACGCGGGTCATGGGGTATTATCGCCCTGTGGACTCAATGAACATCGGCAAGAAGGCGGAGCATGAGGAGCGGTTGCATTACAAAGAGCCGAAAGAAAGTTTGCTTGAATGACCCATGCTTTTACAACTTATGACGGCGTTTCTGATTATGCTGGCTTTGCGATTGACGCGGCGGCGCGCCTGACCGATGCCGCCTTAACGCAAATTCAAAAGACGCACGGAACTTGTAAAGGTTGCCCGCAAGTCGCAACACATGAGCCATATTATGTTTCATCATACAAGGCTGTTTCTGAAAGCCCCAAATGCGATTTTGCGCCTGAATATTGCATCCCTTCCCATTTCTGGTTTTGGCAATTACAATCTCTGATAAACATACTATATCACATCGGCGAGCCGATTCCGACACAAAACTACATCTATAATGCAAACGGCGGCAATAACATGATGCAGTTAATCGCCACGTTTGATATTTTGGGCTATGATGACGAGGCGGGCTGTATTAGATGCTACAAGGATGGTGTTGACCCACGCGCCTGCACTCCTGCCACACAAATAGAAAATCCAGACTGGCCGTTTAGCGGGGCGCATTATATTTCTGCTGGCGATGGCGAAAAATCTCTTCAGCCGTTTGACTACATGACTTTTTCTGGCAACGTTTTAGAATCGAGGGGCGTCAAGACTTTTGCGGCGCGATACGAATATTTGGGGGATGGCAGTTTCAATGTTTATCCGTTCATCCGCGCTTATGGGGCGGCGACCGCTTATCCTGCTGAATCAACGCCGCAGGTGAGTTTTTGGCGGCGAATTTACAGTCCATCGCAGTGGGATGACATCAAGCCGTCTGTGCCATTTTATGCCACAAAGGACAACCAAAATTTAGCGATTGCTGATATTATAGAAGTCGGCGAATTGGTTTATCCTGAGCGGTTCATTGCCACAATCGGCGGCGTCAACATATCGCAGCAGTTAATAGATGAAAATCGCCTGTTCGTTAATGCCTCTAACACCACAGATATTTATATGGGCGCAACAAACTGGGACGGCGCGGCGCAAGAGGATTTGACCGCTTTGGGCGATACGCTTCACCTGAATTATTTCAAGTATGATGAAGATTCGGGGTATATTTGCGGGCAGCGCGTTTGCAAAAATTGTAAAATCTGCAACCACATGGCAAGTTGGGGCGCGGGGATGGTTGACGCCTATTCTGCCTCGTTCTCTGCTTATTGCGGCGAAATCGAAAACGACCCTACGGCAAAAGACGCATTTGAAGAAAAGTGCTATAAATACCATTGCTCTGAATTTGAGGAACTGGACGGCACAGCAAACCGAGACCAGTTGATAAGTTTTCTTAACAATATAATGTTCGCGCAAGACCTTTACATGCTTCAGGGCGCGGCTGGAACACACGCATATACGCTGTTGACAAAAAAGCATCCATCTATATTTCAACTCGCAGGGCATTACAAAGCCGAAAGCCCGACAATCGCCTCAAGAAGCAAGCGCATAAACCTTTTCAACGGCTTGTATGGCTATTTGATTGACCTTGAATTAGATGAGCCTGTTATCGAATGCGGCGGCGGAATATGGAACTCCGAATATGATTTTGACAGCGAAACATTTTCGAGCGGCGCGGATGGGGTTGCAATTACAACCGCCGATGCTTTGGGCGTTTTGGGGCGATGGCTAAACGATTCAGAATACACTACGCGCCATGACCCCTACCGATGGGCTGACCTGCTTTCGACCAACACGTTTAACCGACTGCTGCCGTTCTCGAATTTGGGCGGATATGCCCAAAACACGTTGACCCCGATTGCTTATAGCGGCGTGGACGAAACCGAAAATTGCAGGGGTGGCGAAATTACAACAAAGGTATTTGCAACGCTCAAGCGCGGGCAGACACGCGCCCAAAGTTATCAAACGCTCATTGAAAGTGGTTCTTGGAACGATGACCTTGAAGTTGATGCAAGCGGCACATGGGGCGCAAAGGTAACGATAAACAGCGGATTGCCGCAGGGCAACCATCCTGTTATTGTAACAGGCACAGTCAACAATGCCGAGCGCATAGACGCCGACACTGTTAAAATCCAATGCGAGTTATCGCCCGTTTTGGTTGGCAAAGACGATGGCGCGGGCGGAGTAACTGTCAACGCTTTTAATCGCGGCGGGAACATTGTTGAACTGCCCTGCTTTATGAAAGAAAACAATTGGTATGCTTACAATCAATTTGCCACAAATCAAAAGGCTTTTAATGGACACGGCTTTTATTGCGTTCTAAACAACGTTGGGCGCAAGTGGGCGATTAAAGAGGCTTTGCCTTGCTCTGGTGATGCGCTTTCATACATCCCGACAACAATCAATCATCCAAAAGATTTTCAAGTCCCATATAATTCAACCGGCACAAACGTTCCCTTTGCCTTGACCGCTTATCGCACGGCGGGAAACGCTAAAATGACTTTCGCCTGCCTCGCATATTGCACTACCTGCGACAAAGAAACAAAGTGGCGGCTTGAATGGACGCACACAGGAAATTATCCTATTGCTTATACGCTTGATAATTGGGTTTGTAATGAATGCGCGGCGACTGTTCCTTATACGGCGTTTTATCCCGACACGCCTGATATAACAATAACAGGAATACCGCCCGGGCGTCACACAATCCACGATGGCGCGCCCGCAGGCGAGGCTTTAGATTTTGAACTCGCGGCGGACGAATGGAGTTTATTGCCTGTTTATGACGAGAATCAGGAGATTGACCATTACAATATCTATTTCAGCCCGTTTGTAATCAATCATTTAGAGGCGGCGCAGGGATATAAAATCAGGGTTTATTATGTTGGCGGGAGCGTCAACGGCGAAGAGTTTGTTTTGCCTGACCATTTTCCTGATTTTGAAATTGATGATGCTTTTGCAAACGCAATTGAAGGCGCAAACACTTATGTAAAACTTTATGATTCTGCGGGCGAATTAGTAACGCTCACAAAAACCGATGATGCAGATTTGCGAAACTGGTGGGACAATGGCAGCGACAAGCGTTATCAGTGGTATTATTACACAGCGGGCGGAAAGCATTATATCAGATTTCACTTTGATTTTGGCGCAACGTTTGGCGTCTATTATTATAAAACATCCCTAACGACCGGAATGACCAGCGCGGAATATTATGCGGCTTATGTGAACGGAATGCCGGGGCTTCATAAAGACCATGAAACCTATGCCTGCAAAGCAGACACGTTGACGATTGTTGATCATGGCGAGATCGGGGACGTTTCAACATTGGAGGGGCTGGAATTTACAGTGGCAAACAACGCCGTAATACATGATGACAGTGCGCCCGATGTTTATATCACGGATTACGCTCAAGACAATTGGGTGCAACTTAACGCGGCAGATTATAAAACCTTTCATGCGCTTGGCGTGTTCCTGATAAAAAAGACGGCCTTGGCGGCATTTACAAGCGGCTTTTGCCTGAGGATAGAATGACCCTGAAACTAAACAATAACACAGGCGTTTTGACGGCGCGGCATTTCAATCAAATCAAGGATATGCTTTGCGCCCTGAATACGGTTGAATGTGATATTGCTGGGGCGTTTTATGATATTGACGGCGTGGAGGCTTATCAATTCTGCCACACCTTGATTGAGTTGATGGAAGATTGTTGCGAGTATGTTCCAAGTCCGCAAACGCATTATTATTATTCAAGTGGCGATGTGGCGCGAGGGTTGACCAAAGCAGCAATAAATAATTTATACGGCATTGGCGTTCCTATTTATGGCGCAACCCCGCCGGTTTCGTATGAACCAACAGCGCAATGCGAATATCAAAATGTAGATGATAGGTTTATTGGAATCGCGGGCGCGCGGGCGTATGACTCGACTGGAATCATTGGGAAAAGCATAATTGGGTCTATTTTAGATGTCGGGCTTATTGCTATAACTCCGAACAATAACAACTCTTACGGAGTTTTCACTTATTGCAAGGTCAATATGCGCCCTTGCGTTTTGTTGCAACTCGAAGCCCTGCCGCTCGGCGCGTCAATCACAAAGGCAATCGCCAAAATCACGCTCACAAATCCTGTCTGTTATTTGCAGGAGGTTACAACTACCGCAGACGATTCTGGCTTGCATTCGTCTTACTCCCAAACAGAACTGCCGTCACCTCTTTTAGGCGTTTTTTTGGTGGGTCATATTCCAGACGCCTCACCTGTTATATTAGCAAGCGGCGGCGTTACAACGGCGGGCGAAGGCACTCAAACAATTGATCTGAATATCACTGATGCGGCGCAAAAGTATCTCGCCGCGATTCAAACAGGCACTACGCTTTATCACAATATCACCCTTGCCGTTGTCCCTGTTGCGTCAGAATCCATTATAGAACAAGATGGCGTGGCGTTAATGGATGGATTGGGGCTTGCGACTTGCGGCGCAGAATTTTCAACGTGGGAACACCCTGACAGCCCATGCAAAGGCAAATTACATTATTGCTCTTATCAATGGGCAACGCGGATTGAGTTTGCATCCTACTTGCTTAACTCTGTTCATATTGAATTTGCCCTTCCCAGCATGAACACCTTGCGCGTCCCGATTGGAAACCTGCCGAAATTTAAGGATTAAACTATGAGCATCCTTTATATTGTTGAATCAGAGGGGATGATTAGCGGCAACAAAATATTTTCGCGCCGCTTTATCCTTGAAAATTACGACAAAATGTTCAATGTCTGGCATTCGCGCCTTTACAATCTTTCGCATTTGTTGGCGCAAAACGAAAACGCCGCCGATTGGTTTGAAATCAAGGCTTATGAGGCGAAAATTAAACCATGCGGCACTGTTATTTTTGCCCCTGCTAATGGCTACATACGGCACTTCGACAGCCGCAACAATACAACATCTTGTATAGAGCCTTCTCAAAACAACATAACTGCTCCAAAAACATAATTTTTTGCTTGACCCGCTTACGGTGTCAATGCGATTACCAAAATCAAGATTGTTGAAAAAGGAGGTGAAACGGCTTGCGAAAAAAGCACAAAAGACAATTGTATCGCCTTGAATTCAAACGAAAAAACCTGCCAAAAGATGCAATAAAAAAAATGACCAAACATGGGGTTGCGCTGAAAACCGCTTATCGTTACCTTTGGGCAATTGAGCGAAAAGAAAAGCACACGCAAATATTTTGGGCAAGGGTGCATAAAAGCCTGTTCCCGCATGTGTGGGCAGGCGATTTTTTTTCTGTGCATTTAAGGGAGGCAAAATAATGGAGCATCTGGACGAAATCGGCGCGGGGCTGTTGAGCGTGGATTATGCGCTTGAATCCATTGCGGATATTTTCGGCTCGACGCCCGCAATGCAATGGCTGTATTCGGTTGATGTTTCGGCGTTAAAATCAAATAAGGAGGGCAATAAGGATGAGCGATGAAAAAAAGGAAATTGCAATTCGAGGGCAGGGGCTTGAACTGGCAACTTTTTCTGATTTGCAACGGTTCGCCGCTTGCGTGGTGGATTCGTTTAAGGTCGGCAAGCCATGTGTGCCGAGTTGCTATAATACGCTACCGCAGGCGGTCATGGCGATTCAAGCGGGGGGCGAGGTCGGCTTCCCGCCGATGCAATCGCTGAACGCACTTTATCCGATTGACGGAAAGCTATCGCTTTACACGGAGGCGGCAATGGCAATCGCCCTGAACAGCGGGGAGGTCAAGGGGCTAAAAACCTTTTGGCGGTGGACTGAAAAGGGCAAGGAGCAGGAATCGGATGAAGCCCCTGTGAGCATGAATTTGGAGCAAATGGAGGCGGCAAATTTGACCTGCATCATTGAGTTGAAGACCACAATCAGCACTCAAAAGCATTTATATTCTGTTGCCGATGCGAAGTTGGCAAACCTTTGGAAAAGGACGTCTGGGGATGGCAAAAAAGTTCCGTCATGGTGGGGTCATCCGAAAGATATGCTCTATAACCGTTGTCTATCGCGCGCCTTGCACAAACAACTCCCGCATCGTTTGAGGGGGCTTAAAATCGAGGGGGATATGGAGTCGGTCGAGCCGCAAGAGCATGCGCATGAACATGCGCCGGCAAAATACACCAACTATACCAAAACCGCGCCGTATGTTGAAATCTTTGACGGCACACCTGTTATTATCGGCGCGCCGCAATCAACGCCCCCGCCGCCGCCTGTTGCGCCAAAGCCAAAACCAGAGCCAAAGCAAGAGGCTGAAATTGCCCATGATATTGTTGAGACCGCCCCAGAGGCGGAGCAAGCGGACGAGCAATTGCCAGAGGGGCTGGATGCGGAGTTTTTAGAGGGGCTTTTTGAGGAAGAAGAGCCAAACCCGCTGGCAGAGACGCAAAGCAAAATCATGGCGATTTGTGAGGCATTCGCAAAGCAATTGGGGGGCGGGGCAATCTCGGCGGAAAAGGCTTTGGAGAGGCTCTTAAAACGGGCGGGGCTGAAAGACATTAACACTCCTGACCGCGCAAATCGGATGTTGGATGTTGCAGTAAAATACGCCGCTGAAAAGGGCGTGAAGATTTAAGGAGGGGCGGGCAATGGGCGCAAATGACTACAAAATTCAACGGTTTGAAATTGAAAATGTCGGCAAGGTTCGCCGCCTAAAATGCGAGTTGCATGGCGGTTCAGCAATTTTTGCGGGCGCGCCAAATGTGGGCAAAACCACAATTCTTGAAACAATTCAATACCTCATCACAGGGCGAAAGACTGACCGCTTTGACCCTGAAAAAATGGTTAGGCGCGGGGCGGAAAAGGCGGAGGCGGAAATGCTTTTGCGCAATGATGATGGGCATGCGTTCACTTGTAGAATGGTTGTCAAGGATGGCAAGCCTGCCCTAAAAGTCGTGGGCGTCAAGAAAAGCGAGGACGGCTATATGCGATTGCGGCGGGATGATGTAAAGGATTTTATCCACACCATCGGGCTTGACCTAAACGCCTTTCGCCTGTTGAAGCCAAAAGAGCAGGTGGACAAATTACTTGAATCGCTGGGGCTGAAAGAAAAACTGGACGCCTTGAATGAAGAGCGAGAGCGGGCGTATAATGAGCGGCGGGATATAAACCGAGATATAAAAAACTTGAACGGCGAGATTGACGCTTTTGAGCCGTTACCGCCTGATTTGCCGGCGGATTTTATTGACGAGACCTTGCTATTGAAGCGCATTCAGGCGGCGCATGTAATCATGGCGCAGGTGCAAACACTTCAAGAAAAAATAAAAGAGGCGCGCGAAAACATTGTAAAGTTGGAGGCGCAATTGGGGGACATATCGGCGTTTGAAAGCCCAAAAAAACTTGAAGCAGATTTGATTTTGGCGCAAACGACCAACAGAGCGATTGAGGAACGGGAACGGCGGGCGCGAAAATATGAACGGCTGGAAGAATTGGTTGATAAAGCGGGAGACCTCACGGCGCGCATAGCTGAGATTGACAGCGAGAAGACGGGGGTCTTGGAAGCCGCCAAGTTGCCCATTCGTGGTCTGGGGTTTGGGGATGAGGGCATTACATTGCACGGCAATCCGTTAATCAACGAGGGCGAGTCAATGCAGTTGCGGACGGTGTTTGCGCTTGCGGCTGCCATTTTGAATGCGCCGGCTGAAAAGCCAAAAATTCGGGTGCTGACGCTGGACGGCGGCGAGTCAATCGGCAAGAGCGGGGTGCAGGAGTGTCTGGGGCTTGCTAAAGAGTATAATGTTCCCCTACTATTGACTTATGTATCAGAGGAAGAGGGCGAAATTGACGGGGCGATTTATATTCAGGATGCAGAATAAAATAACGGAGGGGCGAAAGATGGCAATAAAGAAAAAAAATCTGTATGAATGGTTCTGGTGTCGGGTGGATGACCACAAGTCGAAAATAGAACGGCGCAAGCCGATGTCTCTTTTCTCGTGGATTAAAGAGTTCGAGGGGCTGGGATGCCGCCTGTTCTCGCTTATTGAAGACCCAAAATCAGACGATATAAATGATGAAATTGAGTTTGCACAGGGCGACACTTTGGGCGATGCGATTGAATATCTTGACCGACTTGCGGAGGCGGTTGCCCTTCATGGCGCAATTCGCTCGAAATTAGACGAAATTGGCGAAACCAAATTATGAGGGGCATCAGCCAAATTGAGCGAGATTTTACATTGCCGAAAACGCCGTTCAAGGGGCGAGTGCCAGTCGTCATTGATTCGGGGGAGCAGTTTCCTTTTTCCTTTTCGCAAGACCGATTTGTTGAAATTGTCCGCCCGCTTGCGGCTGGGGATTATTCGATTGCGGGGCTGGAAGGGGATTTCGCCGTTGAGCGCAAGAGTTCGATTGATGAACTGGTGTCATGGTTCACTGCGGGGCGGGCGCGCTTTTATCACGAAATTGCCCTGCTATCAAAAATTCCGGCGGCAATGATAGTTGTAGAGACGGGGGGCGTGGGCGAAATAATTAAGCACGACTATAAAAGCGACATGATCCCGCAATCGGCAATAGGCACTATAATTTCAATCATTCAGCGGTTCAGAGTACCAATTTTTTTTGCCGAGTCTCGCCTTAACGCTCGGCTTTTTGTGGAGCAATCAATGCTGTATCACTGCGCTAAAATCTTTGATAAATATAATAAAATAAAAGGGCTAAACAAAGATGAGCAAAACTCAATTCTTCCAAAAATTAAATGATATTCCGATTGCTGATATTTGGGAGCGGCTGGGCGGGGCAAAGCCTGACCGCAACGGAAAAGTGCTGTGCAAATTTCATATCGAGGATACGCCGTCCGCGCAAATTGGGGGGCGGCGCAATACATATCATTGCTATTCTTGCGGCATAACTTTGGGGGCGTGGGATTTGGTAAAGCGGGTGTGCAACATCACCGAAAACCGCGATATTTTCAAATGGTTTGAAGATAAATTCGGGCTGACAGGAGACCCGCCGCCGGCAAAAGTGCGCAAAAGGGCGGGCGCGAAAAAGGGCGAAAAGGATATGACCATTGATGATGCCAAGACAGCGATGGATTTCACATGGCGCGATGACCTGCTTGAAAACGAAGAGGCTATGGGGCTACTCGCGGGATATGGATTGCGGCGGCATACGGTTGAGGAAGCGGGGCTGGGGCTGTATGAACATCCCACTCTCGGACTTGGCGTTGTGTATCCATGCCCAGATAAAAACGACCCTGTCGCTTTTAAGTTCCGTTCGCTTTCGCGCGATAGAGACGGCAAGCGAAGCAATTTAGTCATTGCGGGCGAAATCGGCGGCGCGATGTATGGTCTGAACAGCCTTGTTTTCGGCGATGCGGTTCATATCACAGGGGGAGAGGAAAAATGGCTTTTATTGCGCCAAGAGGGGCGCGTGGCGGTGTCATGGGCGACGGGGGAAGGTTCGCGTGGGCTGGAACAATTAAAGGCGATTATTGCAGTCAAACCGACCCAGATTGTATTGTGTTACGATGCGGATGAGGCGGGGGCAAAGGCGGCGGCGGCTACGGCAGAAGCCCTGCGCGGGCTGGGGTATAGCGGATTTATTAAACGCATTGATTGGGATGATGGGTTGCCCAAAGGATATGACGTAAACAACGCATACGCCGACAGGCAACTCGAAACATACCTGAACCAGTTGGTGTCGGTTGAGGTTGCGCCAAAGGAAATCAATCTGTTTTGCGGGAAAAAAGGCGGGTTTATGCCAGCCCTTGCGGCGAATATTGTTTTGGATGCCTGCCCAAATTTAATCAACGTGGAGGGGACTTGGTTTGAATATGATGCGGGCATTTATCACGAGGTTTGGGATGAGGAAATTCGTGGGCGCATTGCGCGCTTGATGGGCGATAGGGCGACATCTCGTTATATCAATGAAGTGGTTGATTTGATGCGGATACATCCAGAGCGGTTCAAGAGGCGGGCGATTTGGGAGGATGAGGTCGGGAAAATCTGCGCCGCCAACTGCTATTTGACATATGATAATTCACGCATTAATATTCACGCCCACACGCCAGATGTGCGGATGCGCTATAAGACACCGGTGGATTTTGACCCATCAGCCGAATGCCCGCGCTTCATGCAATTGCTGGACGAGATTTTCCCCGATAAGCCGATTCACCGCCTCATTAAGCAGTGGTTTGGATATTGTCTTACGGAGCAGACTAAACATCAGGTTGCTATGCTTTGGGTGGGCGAAGGGGCAAACGGCAAGGGGGTTTTGAGCCATATCCTAACCGCTTTGGTCGGCGCGGAGCGGGTGGGGCATTTGCGTATGAGCCAGTTGAACAAGGATTTTTTAGTCGGCACGCTATATGGCAAAACGCTTAATATTGCAAGCGAAAGTAAAGGCTCGGCGGGCAAGGATAACGTGGATGAGGTGGTCAAGCAATTCGTTCATGCGGACGCGGCGATTCAGGCGGATGAGAAATATAAACGCCCATTTGATTTTTTGCCAAAGGCGAAGTGGATATTTTGTCTCAATGACATGCATTACTCGCCCGACTCTTCGAGGGGATATTGGCGGTCATTTATCGCAGTTCCGTTCAAAATAACGTTTTTCAATCCAAACACCGAGGAAGTGCCAAAGGGCGCGCCCGTGATGGATAAGGAGCTTTACAGCACAATCCTTAACGAATTAAAGGGGATATTAAACTGGGCGTTGGATGGGCTGGTTGACTTGAATAAAAACGGCTTTTGCGTTCCACAGATTTGCCGAGATTATTTGAACACCATGCGGGAGGAGTCAAACAGCGTCCTGCTTTTTGTGCGGGATGAATGCAAAATACATCCAGAGTTGCTGGCATCCAAGAAGGGGCTTTACAAGGAGTATAAAAACTATTGCATTGCGCATGGTCATTACGTTAGGTCTTTGACATCCTTTTCGCGTGAGATTATAAAATCTTTTGGCAAGACCCACAAAATAGGCGAGGGGCGCACGGCAAAGGGCATGATATTCAGAGGCATAAATCTCACGGAAGAGGTTGACGGCGTCTTGTTGCAAGAGATTGAGCGGCGCGAAAGGGAGTCGGGTTTTATAACGGATGACGTTCCGGAAAGCGTTTTTTACGAAAATGACGGCGAAGTGTGGTGATTTTTATGTTTGCGGGGAAACCTCAAAATCATCTGCATTATCTGCACAATCTACATCAGGCTGTGCGGCGGGATTTTTCAGAGCGCAAAACGTGTTTTTTTATATTTCCCCGCAAGAGTGAAAATCAACTGCATTTACTGCACAAACTACACATAAATGTAGAAAGTGCAATTTTCATTAAATATATTTCTTTTCCTACAAATATAAATCAAAAAAATTGCGCGGCACAGTCGGATTTCAAGCCGAATTTGTTTATTTCCCCGCAACTGTCAAAAACAACTGCATTTTCTGCATTATCTGCACTCCCTATTAATATGATTATAGCTAGCTCCGCTTTTCTGGAAGGGGGCGAAATGGCGGCGGGCAGGGGGCGAAAAAAAGGCGAAAATAAAAAACACGAAAAAACTTATATTTGCGGGAAAAGAAAATATTATATATAAAACTGCATTTTCTACACTATTTAGGTTTTTTTGCCAATTCGCGCGAAATTGGGGAATACGGCTTGCTTTGCGAGTCTGATTTTTTTTGAAAGGAGCAGCTCTCCCTAAAAATGTGCGGGGGCGTTCGGTTGCCCTCCGTTCGCCCCCCCAAAAAAACAAAATCGGTCAAGGAGGCGGAAATGAAAAGATTGGTTTTGAGCGATGAACAGGTGAAGGAGATTATGAGCCTTTATGCTGCGGGCGAGCCACTTGCTAATATTGAGGAAAAATTTGAAATCAGGAGGCACACGATAAGGCGGATTGTTATGCGCAACGGCGGGGAAATACGGAAGCACGGCGGGAAGCGCGCCACGAAAAAAACAAATAGGAATTATATTTCAGACACTTGTCAAGCGGTGAGGTTGCAGCACAATCTTTATCCAAATTGCATGCCTGCGTGTTATCGGGCGGAAGAGTTCACGCCCGCAGAGATGAGGCAGCTGAATAATTTTTGCGCAACGATAGGCAGAGGGGGTTTATTTTGCAATGAATAAAATTGAAGGTGCTTTGGTGGAACGCCGCCGGCGGGGCTATAACGACAACTTTTTTTCCTTGCTTGGGTATTATCTCGGTTGCGAGAGTTTGAATAGGCGTAATGTGTTGAGTTATATTGCTGATATAATACACAGGCATGGGCTTGAAGATGTTCCTGCGATTTATGGGTCGGACGAGGAATGGACGGCATGGCGAGAGAAGCGAATGGCGGACAGGGGCTTCCCGACTTGTATTATTGCAGAGGTTTTGGTTTTGCGGAAGATACTTGTTAGCGGTGCTTGCGATGGCAACGGCGGGAAAGGAGATAAAAACGTTTGAAACTCGCTTTTGGCGGGGTTTAGTGCGTGGGCGCGGGAAAACCTACCCATTGGGTAGAGAATTGTGAAATCAGCGGGTGCTGAATAGGAGGGCAGGATGAAGTGGGATAGAGCCAAATACAAGTCGCCGTCCCCTTATTTTGGCGGGAAATCGCGGGTTGCGGGCGTGGTTTGGGAGCGATTCGGCAATGTGGCAAACTATGTTGAGCAGTGGTGTATTGAGAATGGCGAAAACCCTCGATTTAGGATTGCTCTTTGCGGGTATGAGGGGACACACGACAAACTCGAATTGCTCGGCTGGGAAGTGTATAAGTGGAAATCAAGCACGTGTTTTCAAACCACGTCCTCATATAAAACCAGCCGAAACTCTGTCAATCGTGGGCGGGAGCGGATTTGGTTCAGCCCGCATTGCCTCAAAAACAACGATATATTTGGTTAAGGAGGGGGGCTATGGAAACAAAAGAAACCGAAACAGAAAGGCGGGCAAGGGAATATCAACGCCAAATGAAAGAATGGTTTTGGGGAGAGGTGGGGAACAACTTTGAACTGCTGAAACACGAAGCCCCAAAGCCCATGATTGAATGGTTGCGGCGATATAAATATTTTGACGCATTCCCAAAGCCTTTTGAGGTTGAGGACGATATTGATGTTGCCGAGATAAACCACCGTATTGAGGTTATTGCTGAAAAGGACGTCTATTGTTATAACAAAACGGAAATTGATAAGTCGGCGAAATTGGTTAACCTTGCTGCGGTGGTTGCGCTACATAAAGCGATAAGGCGGATGATGGACTTGTTTGGGGAAGTGAAATATAAAGGAGGTTGCTAAGATGTATCTTGAAAAAGACCACGTAATTCGCCCGAAAGTCGGGACACGCAAGTGGATGAAACACATCGCCGCCCGCTGTATTGCTGGGCAATCGAAATATACCATGCCAGATGGGCGCAATGCGCAGGCAATTCGCTCGCCGATTGCGGATTTGTTGGAGGAACTCTATGATGCGCAAACAATAATATTCATGGCATTAGATTCTGGGCGGTTCGACAAGGCTGGCAAAGAGGTTTATGAAGACATTTGCAACACTATTACTAAAATAATTAACTATGTTCGCGCCCTTGTTGAAACAGGGCGGCTTGAAGGGCTTTTGAAAGACATGCCGTATCCAAAACAATTGAAAGGTGCTGAAAAGAATGACAGAGAATAAGCCGAATCAAAATCCAAAGCCAAAAGGTAAGGAATCGCCCCCGCTTCCAGAGCCGCGCGAAATGCCCGAATTGCGCCAATGCGTGCGGTGCTTTGCGCCGATAAAGGGCGGCGGCTCATTCTGCAAGCGATGCCGGCGGTGGGAGCTTGACCGCTGGAACGCCCGCCGGAAAAGCAGTGGGCATTAAAAGTCTTCGCGCTATGTATTGCGGGCTTTATTTTTTCCGCTTTGGCTTTGGCTGTTTGATACCATCATGGAAAAGCGCAAGGTAATAATAAGTCATCGGGCAGATGAAGACCGTGAAGATGATTATGCCGCCGGCAAAGGCGTTGAGCAGTTCTTTCATTTTGTCGCCTCCTTAAAATATAGTTTGGCGGGGATAAGGCGCGCCGCCATTCGCTCGATTTTGATTTCCCCTTTTGGCATAGGTGCAGAATTGTATCTTGCCCAGTGCGCCCGCGCCTGTTTGCGGGTGATGGGAATAGGATGCTCTTCATGCCCATCGAGGATGATAAAGTAATCATGTGTCATTGTCCCGCCCTTTTTGATGGAACGCATTATTCCTTACCTCCTGTTTTTTCTTTATGTATCATCTCAAAAACCTCTTTTTTCAGTCGCATTTTCTCGCCGGCGTTTTTGCCATTGCCCCGATAGAAGCATGGCTTTTCCTCAACCCCCAAAGGCTCGCCCTCAAACTCTGCGCGCCATTTCCAAAAGTATTTCGGATAAAGCCCCACGCCTCGATGCTCGACTGCCGAAAATTCGCCCGGACGCCAGCCGCGCGTAACAACGCTTTGCCAAAATTCGTTCCAGCGATGGAACGGAAGTTTTTTGTTTGGGGCGATAAAAACCTTTTCGGCGTTTGCCCATGTGCGATAATGCGCCTTGCTCCAAGTTTTTATTACGGTTGCGGTCATATTGTCCTCCTGTTTTACTCATTATATTGAGCAATTTTGCCCACATTTGATTGATAAATTTCCGGCGGTTTTTCAAAAAAGATGAAAAAAGGCGCCCGCTTTTGACGGGCGCGGGTGAAGTGTCAAACGATGCCGCCCCATTTTATCCAATCCTCGAGCATAGAGGAATATCTGTCCCAATCTACCTTTTCCAATAGGTAGGAGAGCAGATACTCCTTTCCGAGAAACTCGATGGTTTCGGTGCCATCGAGGTAATTGTCGAAGTCAACCTTTGTCAGTTCGGGCTTTACCTCCACGATTTGAACCTCCCCGGTCTCCATCCATTGAAAAAAAAGCTCATAAAATCGGGCTCTATCCGCTTTCTCCAAAATCTCACTACACGGATAGAGAATACCGTGTATGGCATAGCTTCCGAACTTTTCATCGAGGGCTTTCGCGAAATCATCAATTCCGCGCAGTATTTCTTCGATAATTCTTTCATCCATTTCCTTGTTCATTTTTCTTTCCTCCTTTTTAATTCATATATGTTCGAATAATCACTTCCCCGACGGATGTTTTCCGCCGAACAGTATTCCCATGGTCCAACAATTTCCGAATTTCCGCCAGCTCCTCTTTGTTGTGGCGGTACAAATACGACAGTTGTCGCGGCGTATAAATCCCGCAGGTCTCTAATTTGGCGCCATCAACCCAAAACCGCTTTGCGTTTAATTTTTTCATCTTTTTTTCTCCTTTCAATCAATTTTTATAGCCCCGCCTCTATTTTTTTGCGGAAATAGTAATCCGCTAAGGTTTCGTCGGGGTCGCCGCCGAACATCCTCATAACCTCCAGCGTGTCATAATCCGGGTGGATGAGTTCGTCGTCCATCCACTCCTCGAGCAGCTCAAGAGCTGTCTCCTCGTCAATAGTTTTACCGTTGGGTAACACGTCAATCACATTTTTCATCTCTTTATCCTCCTATAAATCAATTTTATGTCTACTTTATATTATAGATGTTTTTGCTTTGTCAATAGTTATTTCTCATTTTTTTCTCATTTTTTTTATCTCGTAAACCTACATAAATCAACCATATATGGTGATATGATAAAAAAAAATAAAAATATTTTTGGCGTAATTTCCGGCGATTTTCAAAAAAGATGAAAAATGGCGAAAATCAGGGGCGAAAAAAACACGGTGGGCTTACATTCAAAGTTATTTATCTATTATTAACTGGTTAGTATGCCAAAAAATGACCCTCAAAAACCACACAAATTGATTTTAAGGGGTTTTGGGCGTTTATGTGATAAAAGACATGGGCAAGGCTTCGTTTTGCCCCCTACGTCAAAATAAAGGGCATTTAAGGGCGATTTTAACCTTGACGATGCGGCGCAAATAAAGGGATTAGTTTTTTAACAGTGTAGGGGATAGGGAACGCGACCCGAAAGGCGGACCTCCTGACCCGCTTTCCCCTGCCTTCCCCCTCAGGAACATTAAGACGACAGGAGGTGTTGACTCGTGAAATTTAATAGAGAACAGATACCCGCGTTTATTAAAGTAGTAAAGAAAATGTGTGAGGATGGCAATGAAGGAGCAAAGGAGTTGCTTTCGTTCATAGAGAACTCAACCCTTGATGAAGTGGGAGATTTCCTTGATACATTAGATTTATCTGGTATTTGTGGGCGGGTAAGTGCCACAAGGAAAGCTGACATTGAAGCTGAAGAAAGACATAGAATGCGGGTTCGGCGCACTTTGAGGGAGCAACAACCAGAAGAAGAAAAGCCTACAAGACCCCCCTCCAAAAAAAGCGGCGACCTAAAACGGCGATAAAAAAAGACCCCTGCCCCCCCCTCTTCAAAATCGGCGCGCAATTTGTTTGGCTTGTTTGTCGGCACTCTGGGCGAATTTTTTTCCGGCGGCGCGGGGTTTATGGCGCGGGCATCGGGCGTGTGGCAAATCATTTTGGCGTGGCTTTGGCGCAGCGTTTTGGCTCTGTTTCGTGCATTTTCGCCGGTGTTTTGCTGGGGCTTTTGGTCGTTTTTTGTTTTGGCTTTCATATCTATTTCGCTCGCCTTTCGACTGGTTTTTGGATTATCCACCCAAAATATATTCCGTCCGCCCAAAAAGTGTAAGGTAGGGTCAAAAAAAAGGGCTTACACGATTTCGGTTTTTGGTGTGTAAATCATTACACATTTGTGAACATCCTTACCCATATTGTGCAACAATTTACTCATTCGATGTGCAACCTCTTACACTTATGTGAACAAGTTCACTAACCCCATGCCCTGCTTTGTGGTTTATTTCACAATCTTTTTATGCCTTGTGAAGTTTTTCACGGTTTTTTTTGCCTGATTTTGTGGCGTTTAATCGCTTTGTCCGCCGCCACCCGCGCCATCAATCGGGCGCGGCTATGGCAAAGCCACCCCGCCACCACACCCCGCCACCCCGCCACCCCGCCACCCCGCCACCATGCCATGCCTGTGGCTGCGGATGTGCTGTGGCTGTGCCTATGCCACGCCTGTGCCTATGCCATGCCTGTGCC
>ERZ1026792.360-NODE-360-length-39946-cov-15.500490_pt1 | contig 39946 bp, 28 predicted proteins | sample MGYA00520884_ERZ1026792 | MGnify/ENA primary metagenome ERZ1026792 (study PRJEB33270, sample SAMEA104284473) | anaerobic digester metagenome | biome: Anaerobic digester microbiome; feature: mesophilic sludge digester; material: Anaerobic digester biomass | place... | reverse complement strand
TATGCTTTTACCTACCCCAGGGACGGTTAATAGGCTATTGGGATCTTTTATTTTCTTGGCCACGGTCGTTTACTTGTTGTTTCTACCACAATTACTTGGCATGTTACCTAACGTTCGGCGGTATGTGCAGTTGGCGCAGAGTCGCGGTGGCGCGAGTTTTTGCACTCGTGGTGCGCTGCAGGGTTATGATTGTTACTTGTTTATTCTCGCGTTGGCAAAAACCGTGACACCAGGCGGGAGTCCCCGGCGGGAGCCGGGGCGGCCTGCACCGCCATTGAAGGTCTTTCATTTTGACCAGAGGATTCTCGCGGTGCAGAAGCCAATTGCATATACCGACCTGTTAGGTAACGTGCTGTTTTACTTTTCCTTATTCTTCCAATTCCACCACTTCAATAGGGCAGGATCATGCTTTTCATTTTCTGCATAATAGACTGCACACCGAAATGTGTACAGAACACATGGATCTATTCTTGTTTTATATTCTGAGCACAGATTATTATATAGGGTTTCTGGGTCTTGACCTATTAAATCTTTGACATGGTGAATACCAAGCATGTGAAGGTCCTCGGCTATGCTTTTACCTACCCCAGGGACGGTTAATAGGCTATTGGGATCTTTTATTTTCTTGGCCACGGTCGTTTACTTGTTGTTTCTACCACAATTACTTGGCATGTTACCTAACGTTCGGCGGTATGTGTTGTTGGCGCCGCTTCGGGGTGGCGCGTGTTTTTGCACTCGTGATGCGCTGCAGGGTTATGCGGTTAGTAGTTAATTCTCGCGATGGCAAAAACCGTGACACCAGGAGGGAGACCCCGGCGGTAGCCGGGGCAGGCCGTGGCGCCAGCCACAAAACCTTCCTCTTTAGTTACCCGATTGTCGCGCCACGGAGCGCCAATGACATATACCGACCTGTTACCAGCAGGCCATTTTATTCTAAAACGATGAGCCTTTTATGGTTTAATATCTTGAACATAAATTAGTCTCTTGTTCATTTCAAAGTAATTCCAAAAATCAGGAAGGGTGCATCCTGAACCTAAAAAAAGCCCGCCGAACTCGCATACTTTATTCCCTGAACAATCGTAAATAACTGTCATCCCATCAACAATTCTGGGGCAATCACGAATACCGATGTACTCTTCATTGTTATAACTTACTGTGTATACTTCTACGCAAAAAGTCTTGCTTAAAAGGTACTTCAACCATTCAATGTTTGTTTGTGGGTTTTCAATTCCACATGCACAAGGAGTCTTGTCCCTACTGCAATCTGACATTAGGATTACAGTCAGGCATAAAAGAATAAATGGTATTTTTTTTGATTTCATTCTCGCTTATTTATGGGATTAATATTTATGTAATTAAATCATGCATCCCAAGTTTTCGGCTTGCTGGTAACGGATGGCGGTATGGTTAGTTGCCGATTACGAAGCACTTTCCTATCAAGTTACAACTACTTTTGATACGAGCTGTGCCGCTCGAATACGCACTGCACCGGCAATTAACTATACCGCATGTTACCTGCTGGCTTTTGTGTTCAGGCAAGGATTCGAACCTTTCCTTCTCCACGCCTATGCAAACAAAACACTCGCATAGGCTCGGAGATATGCTACCATTACACCAGCCTGAACCTATCATGCATTATTAATTATAAAATAATTTTCAATTAAAAATCTATCTGTCTTCAAAGCAAAACACCTTAGAAATTTATTATAAGCCATAACTTTTTTTAGTGGAACAATCACTACTTCACCATGCCCAATTTTATTTCTATAATCTCTCATGGATTCGTAAGTCTGAGCCAAGTCCATATCTCTAAGTTCGCCATAATCATTTATTTTGTCAGATAAATCCATACCGAACATTTCTCTCATTAAAACAGGAATGTCAGCACTTACAAACTTCTTAGTTGCAACATAATCAACGAAGTATTTGGCACCCCACAACGAAAAAAACTCATTCGTAAATGAATACTCAGGAATTGATGATAATTCATTCAAAGCCTTTTTATATTTATCTTGTTTCCCAGGCTTAGGATATTCTCTTAATTTCATTGTCTTATTAGCAAAGGCTTTGTTTTGATTAATTTTCTTCTCATGCAACAATTTAATCCCTTCAAGGAAATTTTCCTTACCACCATAAAAACTTAGTAATTCACTCATTGCGTCTTTAAAATAAAACTCAAAAAAACTCCATGAACTAAAAAGAATGTATTTTGCAAGATTGTCATCAGAATGTTTAAGTAATGATTTTAACCTATCAAGGTTTTCAATTTCTTCAAAATATGTTGGTTTTGCTAATTCATAATCTTTCACCTTGCATTCGACTCCTTTTATGGTTTTAGACAAATTAGGCATTGCATGACAAGTCAAGAGAGCAAAGTCTAATATTCTTTGCTGTTCAATTTTCAATCTTGCAAATGCGTCTGTACTGTTTTTCATTTCTTTAAGCTTGCAGGTAACGGTTGCGTGTATGAAACGTTTGGCATTTCGAAACAATTTCCTATCAAGTTACAACTACTTTTATACGAGACGAAATGCTTGAATATACCACTGACTGCCAAATGTTTTATACACGATGTTGTGTGCTGCCCTTCTTTCATTTTATTTTGTCTATCAGTTATTTAGTATCTGTTTTTGTCGTGTGTTTGCTTGGTGGCTCTTTTGCAAAACTTGGCTTTTGCGTGGGCTTTTGCAGTTTTGTAAATGTGCCACCAATTGCCTTGGTTATCTTGGACCCATAAATCGGTCTCCATTGAAGTGTATCATATGATCAGGAACCTCCATCAACCAGACTTCTGTTTCCCAAGCGATATTATTTGAGTGTTTTTTAAACTCTGTCATGTCGGGGAAAGCCGTTACGTAAATCTTGCCAACTTTACACTCTTTTAAAAAATCTTCGAGTTCTAAGAGTCGTTTCGGAGAAACAGGACCGTGTGAAGTAACAGCCTCAATTAAAAACAACCATTTCCTCTTGTTGTCATAGATTACAACGTCTGGGAGTTTGCTATGCTGGTCAATTGGTACACCCAATTTTTTCAAACCTTTCTTGTCAACGAATAGGTCTTTCTTAGCTGTGTCTCCCAAATATAAAAGCGTTCCGCCGTTTGCAAAGCGTGGGGCAAACTGTTCAACTATTGCTGCTTGAACCTCATTATGTTTTCCTGCGGATAGTTTGAGCGTTTTACCATTTGGAAGTACAACAGGAATTTGATTTAATTCACGCTCTTTCAAATAGAGTTCTGAAAGTTTTCCAACTGTGTCAATGAATTTGTTCAAAGCCTGCTGCCAATGCCTTGTTTTATAGGTTTTTACAACTTCTAATGCTTCGTTCGTTAGTGTATAATGGGCTTTTGGGCTATTGACAGGAAGGGTTGGGTCGTCCGGGTTGTAATCAACTATTCTTGCCTGAATAAACTGATGTAGCACTTGTCTTCTAAAGGTTTCTCGTGTATTTGGGGCGTATGATTTACCGTAATTGTTGTTTACGAAAGTCATTATGCCTTTTGTAACACCTAAACTTTGACGTGTCGCTTCTGCCCATTTGTCATTTTCTTTGATGTTACAAATTGCTAAAAATGTCAAGGCTGCCATCTCGTTGAATTGAGCCGGCGGAAGTCCTAATGCTTTTAATATCTCTTGTGCTTCTTCTATTTTACTCATACTCGCTCATTATTGTTTCCAATTCAAAAAGCTCGTTTACAATGCTGTTTACATTATCCATTGAGTAGTCATTGGAAAGAATGATTTCGTTGCCTATTTCTTTTACATCGCTCAATGGAGGAAATCTCATTTCCCTCAATTCAGTAGCACTTACATTTACGTTTCCATTAAAAACTTGGAAGTAAGTATCAAATAATTCGCTGTTGAGCAATGCACAAAGTCCGACTACTTCGTTACGGTCTAAATGCCCATTTTTTCTGTATATGTAGTTTACTTTGTTTTCAACCCCTATGTAATCCGATTTTGCAAAATTGCAGAAATAAGGGGCTGCTATTAATCTGCTTTTGTCGTCTTTGGTGCTGAATCGTCTTAAAAGAATGTAGTTCTTGTTGGGAATCAGTAAAGATTTTGAACCGCTTTCTATTCTAATGAATTGACCTTTATTTTTAAGTTGTTTGGGCCATTCCAGAATCATTTTGTGCACATTGTGAAGCCAAAACAGAGGAGCTGAAAAGAGTGTCCTGTTTTCGTAATCGTTTTCGATATAATCTAACGCACGAAACGAAACGACGGGACCCGTTGAAATTCTTATATTGAAATCACTCAAAAAGTTTTCCCAAGTGGAAACTAAACTTAAAATATTTTCTTCTTTGTCGCTTGTAGGCAAATGTAAAATTTTCTCCTTAGAGTTTAGGTCAATGAGTTCGGAGGATTTGAAGGATTTTATCACTGGGTCGAAAATGTCTTTAGTGCCTGCACTTGAAGAAATAAGTACTTTTTTATTTGGGTCTATTTTCTCTCTAATAGCTTTTATTACAACCGTTTCTTGTAAAACATTGTCACGATTGAAAGTCTCTTTTCGAGAATTGAACAAGTGTATCTTTTCAATCTGAACTGTGCTGAAAAACAGCTCTCTAAACGCTTTAAAATAGTTTCCAGATGCAAAGCTTCTTGGTGTAATAAAAATCAGTTCACCATTTTCAGAAAGAAGTTTAGCGGCAATGCCCATAAAAATTGAGTAAATATTGGGTTGTCCATTAACTAATTCCTGTGAAACGATTACTCTTTTATCATCTTTAGATAGCTTGAAATATGGTGGATTTGAAATAATGATGTCAAAATTTTTATCTACGCTACTTTTTTCTTCAAACAAACTTGGCAATCTGTTTTCTTTGAGGACGGAAGCATTCTTTAAAACAAAATCAGAGCAATGTAGAATGTATTTGAAATGTATTCCTTTATTTAGAAGCCACTCTTTAAGATAATCGAGAGATTTTTGTAAAAATGGAATTAATTCAAGGTCGGTTTCATAGGCAATTAATTCGATTTGTTCAATCTCGACCTGCGTTTCTACCAAATGCTCAACCAAAGCGCAAGACAGGATTGCTGTTCCACAGCCAGGGTCTAAAATTTTGATTTTTGTTTTTGAAAGATTACAAAAAGAGGCTAATAGTCTGGCGATTGGAGTAGGTGTAAAAAATTGTCCATTTGCTTTCTTATGACTTGCTGTTACTTGTTGAGTATAATAGATACCCAACCTGTCAGCAAAGTCGCTGGGCAACTCTTGGTTAAATGGCTTAATTTTCAACACCTTACTCATTTAGCAATGTTTTTATGTAGGCAACCTTTTCTTCCGCAACTTTCAGAATATTTAAGTCGGCTTTTTCCTCTAATATCTTGTAAGCAATTTGATCACTCAAAAATTCGGTTCTACTGCGAATTTAATGGAATTTGAGATCTTTGGCAAAAAAGATGGTTTATGATGTTTTCAGAGCAGTTTTTCGATTTACTTCTTGATTTTGGTGATGATTGGAGGGTTAATCAAGTGTCTGTTAATTCCTTAACTGAGGAGGTTGATGTTACTATCGAGTTTATCTCCAAGGTAGCAGAAGATCCTGACACACTGGAAGGCTGTCCTATTTATGATCATGCCCCTATTCGTCGTTGGCGTCATTTGGATACTATGCAGTACAAGACATTCATTAACAGTAGGGTGCCCAGGGTAAAAGGGTCAGATGGCAAGATAAAGACCATATCTGTACCATGGTCCGACAAGCATGAAAGGCATACATATTAATTTGAGCGTTTGGCTATTGATGTTCTCAAATCCACTAAGAATCAGACCAAGAGTTCGGAGCTATTGCATTGTGGTTTTGGGGTTATCAACAGAATAATCCATAATGCAGTAAATCGGGGCATTGCTTCACTATGGAGAGTCTTGTGGTGGAGGGGAATTGTAAAATTATTCCACTCGGGTAACGAATCTCAATACTTGTTCCTGAACCAAACTCTACATGAAGAAATCTGATCTCATCAAGTTCCCGGCGATAACGCTTAAGCCAATAATAGAATATCGAAAATATCAAACCTTCTTCCTGGCAAAATGCTTTCTGCGTTTTGCCGCACCCATACCACCTTGCAATAAGAGATAACATTTCATCCTTGCGGGAAAGCTGTTCTTGATTCTTTATATAAGTTTTTAGCTGCCAAAATTATAGCCCCAAACCAGGGAAAACAATATGCATAAGACCGAAGAGATACTTTGATACGGTTGGATATGATCCTGTAGCAATGAACTGCTTCTCATATCCAATATCAGACCCGTCATCTGGCAGAAGGAGTTTTTTGAGTTCCTTGACAGCTACCTGAAGTAAGACTGAGACAGAATACAGCAATCAATGAGGGTGTCTCATAATACAAATGGGGCACCCTTTTTCTTTTTGCAGGCAGTAATGGAGGATTGCTTTGCAGACAGTAGTGGAGGATTACTTTTCAGTCAGTAATGGAGAATTACTGCCTGTTGCTGTTTCGCGCAAGCGCTATGTTAAGATTGACAGCCACAGTTTATTTACACATTTGCCGTCAATTTGTTCCAAATCCTTTTCAGGATTATGCTGATCTCTGCCCCGGGAAACATCTCGATAACGCTTTTGCCAGAGATCATAGCCTCCGTGACCCGTCTGTCATAAGGCAGGCGGCCGAGAAGAGCATTACCCTGTGCAATGCACCATCCTTCAATACTGTCAGTCATGGCCTCGTTGAGATCATACTTGTTGATGATAACTCCAATATCACCGGTAAATTTCCGGGCAACCTCATGAACCCTTTTCATATCCCCGAGACCTGACATCGTCGGTTCGGTAACGATGATGACCTTATCCACACCTGTTACGGTTGAGATGACCGGGCACCCTATTCCCGGGGGACCATCGAGCAGGATTATGTTCATCCCATGATCTTTGGCCACCCTCTTCGCCTTATTCCTTACCATGTTTACCAGTTTGCCTGAGTTCTCCTCACCGGGAGCAAGACGTCCGTAAACCATCCTGCCGTTTCTGAAACTGCCGGAATACATCCTGCTCCTGTCACCGGGCACCATGGTTATTGCATCCACCGGACAGATACGCGAACAAAAGAAGCATCCCTCACATGATCTCTCCGAAATTATAATTTTGCCATCCACCCGGGTAATAGCATCAAACCGGCAATAACTCTCACACATGCCGCATACGGTACATAGCGCATTATCCACCACAGCGGAATAGCCTCCGATGTAGACCTGTTCCGTATCATGTTCGGGGTTGAAGAGCAGGAAGAGGTTTGCCGCTTCAACATCACAGTCAGCTACCACCAGCCTTTCACCGGCTGTGGCAAAGGCTGCCGTCACACTTGACTTGCCCGTGCCTCCTTTACCGCTTACTACTGCCAGTTCCATATCTGTCAATAATTTTGTCAGCCAATTCTTCGAAGAGGGAAGCCAGCTCCGGCATTTCATCCGTCACCAGCCTGCCCTCAGAGTATGCCCGCGCAATGGCAGGGTCATACCTGATCTCGGCAAGGAGAGGTATCTTTTCCTTTTCCAGGTAACCGGCAACATCCCTGTCACCTATATCAGATCTGTTTATTATCACCGCCGGTTCCTTACTCATCTCCTTCAAAGTCTCAACGCTCTGCCGCAGATCACTGAGGCCAAAAGGGGTAGGCTCAGTCACCAGCACCACAAAGTCAGCTTTGTCTACCGTCTGAATAAAGGGGCATGATGTTCCGGGTGGCGCATCGAGGATAACCACCCCCTCATCACCGGACTCCTTTATGGCGGCATTGATTACCCTTACAGTCGAGATCTCGTTGACATGCAACCGTGCCTCTATCAGCGGATTATTCTTGTCAGTCATGTAAGAGGTGACTGTTCCCAGTGTCAATGGCTTTTCTGTTATGGCTTCATCATTGCATGCATAAGAGCATGCCCCGCAGCCATGGCAGATGCTTTCTATCACCTCAATCACTTTTGCATTGGGTACAAAAAAAATAGCATTGAAACTGCACCATTGACTGCACCGTCCACACCAGGTACATACATCCTTGTTTATGACCGGAACCTGGTGGGTCACCTCTTTCACGGATACTTTTTCGGTTCTGAAAAACAAGAGGTCATTCGGAGCCTCTGCATCACAATCTGTCAGAGTCACCCTGTCACCCCGACGGGAGAGCACATTAAACAGATTTGTTGCAACAAAGGTCTTGCCTGTGCCTCCCTTGCCGCTGGCTACAGCTATCCTCATAGCGCATGTGTGCTAATCATATGCCAGCCGCATCTTTTCGTCAGCCAGCACAGATTTGATAAACTGCTGCATTGCCTCACCCTTCCAGGTGCCCAGGCTCATATGGGTTGTGTAATACTTCTGCGGAATCGGATGTGTGCCTACAACCACCTCTATCCCGTACTTCTCCGGGATAAAGCGTGTGAAGTAATCAATCCTGGGGCATGGCGGGTATCCAACCACCATGCCTGTTGCAAGGTGGATAACGTTTACACCGTTCTTTTTCATCTCCTCAGGTGAATACTCCACATTGCCGCCCGGACAGCCGCCACAGGTAGTGAAGGCTGCTATCTCCGCATCCTCACCATTGTACCTGTCAAAGGCACCCTCACGGTTGCGGAACGACCTGAAGCACTTGCCACCTGCGCAGGTATGGTACCTGTCGCATATGATAATGCCAATCTTCTTCTTTTCCATGATGATATACTAATGATCACAATAATTAGCACCGGTTTGAAGCCTGTTATTGAGGAGGTCTGCAGCCAGTTCATCAGGACTTTTCACAGGAGCTCCCACAAATACATTTATTGAGTGCCGGTTAAAGAGGCCAATTGCTCTCTGCCCTATTCCTCCGGCTATCACATCCGTGATTCCCTGCTCAGCCAGCCAGGCGGGAAGAAGTCCGGGCTCATGTGGCGGGGGAGTGACAACTGTTTCTCCGGTAATGTTTTTGTCATCGGCATCAACTATTGCAAACTGTTCACAATGGCCGAAATGAGAACAGAGCACACCTCCTTCGAGGGGAATTGCTATACGTTTTTTCATTGCTAAGAAATGGTTATTTATTGTATATGAATCAATTACAAATTTGTCATCAAGCTTTGAGCGGATACTCTCAGTACTGATTACTGTCCGGCTTGCCCTTTTCAGCGGCCTCTGCCGCGACCGGCACCACGCCCTGTTCCTGCCGCGCGACCAGTGCCTCGTCCTGATCTGACTGCACGGCCTGGGCCACGACCAGCTCCTGCTGCGCGACCAGCACCATAACCAGCATCACCCCCTGCTCCAAGTGCACGACCAGTGCCTCGTCCTGATCCGACTGCGCGGCCTGCGCCATATCCGGCACCACGTTCTGATCCATCTGTGCGACCCGCACCACGTCCTGCGTCATAGCCTGTGCCATAGCACACACCGCCTCTTCCTGCAACGTTACCTCTGCCGGCGCCCCGGCCACCTCCCCGTCTCCTGCCCAGGCCCATACCTTTGCCTATACCCGGCATACGGTCCAGACCGGTATCGCTGCCTTTTGTTTCCGGGGCATTCAATTCCAGATTATTGGCACCGGCCTTTTCACCGTCCGCCATCCCGGCATTGCCGGCATCGAAATCCGTACACTTGCCGGCTTTCCAGCCGGTCATCGGTCCCTCACCATGAGGACCTCTTTGATCTAATCCAGGCATAATTCTCCTATTTATTGGTTATTTTTCAACATATCAATCACCGACTTAACTGTCCTTTCCGGCTCCCTGATGGCCACCATCTGGATTTTAAGGTTGTCAAGCAGTGGCTTTATATTCACTCCGAACTCTCCGGAGATGATCTTCTTCACATCCTTTGACGCCACCAGCCGGACCGAAGCCGGACCGGCACCTTCCACGGCATCCTTGTTCGGGTTTGGCAGGATCTCCACCCCACCTGTCTCTGTATCATAAATGACAAAAAATGCACAGCGGCCAAACCGCTGGTCGAGCCTGCTCTCAAGGCTCTCTCCTGTACTTGTTATTGCTACTTTCATATTCCCGTATGTTTAAATATCTGTTGCCGGAAGGTTGTTTTTTCTCATTAGGCGGCTGCCGCAAACCAGACATCTCTCATCCCTGCAGCGCCGTGAATGCTCATGCCTCTTCTCATAACCGCAGGCGGGACAGACACAGATGTCAGAAAAACTACGGCGGGCATCCGGTGCCGGGTCATCAACAGGATCATAAGTGACAATACTGTTGTCTCCGCACAACGTGCATTTTTCAGGGGTAACACTCTTCTCAGGCTGGTTGAAGAGACAACCACAGCCATTGCATTTGTACCATTCACTGTCAAAGTAAACCTTGCCTCCTTCTATGATGATCTGCTTTCCCGTTACCAGCGCATCGGCAATCTTTGCTCTCGCTTTTGAATAAATACGGGTAAGTGTAGGCCGTGAGACATTCATTACCCGGGCAGCCTCATGATGGTTGAAATTTTCATAATCACAGAGCCTGAGAACCTCATACTCCTCAAGGTGCAGAAAGACTGATTGCGGCTTGCCAGCCTTCGCTATCCCGCCATAGGGCTTGAACCCGGAGATAACCGGAGGATTGCTGACTCTTCTTAATCTTTTTGGGCGTGGGGACACTTTTTGATCATTTGTTCATTACAAATATAATGAACATATGTTCATAATAAAAATATCATAAGGTTTTTTGTGGATTATTATTATAACAGATTTGCAACTGCTATTCATTCCAACAGTAGCTGCTATTCATTCCGGCCATAGTTGTTATTAATTACGGTCGAAACAGCTCTGCATTCCGGACGCAACTGCTCCTGATTCCGGTCAAAAATGCTCTACATTCCGGACGCAACTGCTCCTGATTCCGGTCATAAATGCCCTTCATTCCGAACGCAGATGCTATTTATTTCTGTGGCAGCTGGCTCTGAATATGGGATATGTGAGCCTCTCTACTTAAAGAATCTGACACATGAAGGGGCATTGAGCGTCAGAGATGAGACAGCTTCATCACTGTTACCCGCCTCATGTACCACAGAAATCTCATCCGATCTCTGGTTAGCAACCAGGAAAAACCTGCCTGACGGCGATACCGCGAAATTGCGCGGCCAGTTACCGGCGCAGTCGTTGAGAGTCTGACCCGACAGTGTTCCGTCAATCCCCACACTGAAGGTCACGATGCTGTTATGTCCCCTGTTGGAACCATAGATTTTCTTCCCGTTACGCGAGAGGTGTATGTCAGCACAATAACTTTTCTCTGCATACCCTTCAGGAAGGGTGCTGACAGTCTGTTTTGCAGTAACGGTATCTGACAGGATATTGTAAACTGACAATGAGGAGTTGAGCTCATTGATTACATAGAGGTTTGCCGGGGGTCTGTCTATTGCCATGTGCCTCGGGCCGCTTCCGGGCTCAGTGCTGAAGTAAGCTATATCTGCATTCATAAGAAGCCCCAGGGCGGTATCCAGCTTCAGCTGATGAATCCTGTCAAGGCCCAGGTCGGATATATAATATGTGCGAAGCCTGGGATTATAAATGGTCATGTGGGGGCGCGACTTCTCACCGTAAAAGATAACATCCGTGACCTTATCTGGTATACCCCCGTTATTCAGCTTAACCACGGAGACAGAACCGCTGCCGTAGTTGGCTGTGATGAGGTATTTGCCATCAGCTGAAACCTCTATATGGCATGGTCCGCCACCTCCCTGGTTCAATGAACTGACTTTTTCAAGGCTTTTGCTATTCTTATCATAACGTAAGGTTGTGATTCCTCCCCCGGCTTTCATGTTAAAAGTGTCGACCTCATTGACAAGGTATATCAGGCCTCCTCTTCCGAAGGTAAAATATGAAGGGTTATCCCCGACGGAGATCTCCGATATCTTATCAATGCTGCCGTTGCCGTCCAGCCGGCATAGCATCACATCAGCAACACCATCGCGTGAATAGCCGGATGCTATGAAAATGTTCTCCCTCATATTACAGGAAGAGATGAACGCTGCAAGTGTCACAATCATTAACAAAGCCTGATTCTTCATTGGATTGCCTGTATATCATTATTCTCGTTTGTCTGCCTCTATAGTACCGGCCTGACCGGATTTTGCTGCCGGCTTTAATCACCAGGCTTAATAAGATTCATCAGGTCCCTGAAAGCTGATCCGAAAATCAGGTAACTGGTATTGCCTGCAATGGTCCCCTCGTTCTGTCCCCACAGGAATGGCCAGTCGTCGTAGTTTTCAAAGTGATCAGGTTTTCTGAACAGTACCCCCGGCGCGACATTACCCGGAATGAAAGAGAAATCAGCCCTGTTGTTACCGTAGAAGACAGCTTTGGGACGTGCGGCACCCACTGCTGCAACAAATGAATAATTGTGGTACGGATGGCATCCAAACAGCCAGTTGGCGGTCTTGAATGCATGATCAGCCTCAATGATATCAGGGAAATATTTGCTGGCAAAGCAAACTGTAGTGCCAAAATTCAGCACTTCTCCCGCTCCTGCCCAGTTGCCAAGGCCTATAGGCACTCCGTAAGGATTATCACTTTCAAGCTTTTCGATGTATTCCCTGTACTTTATAACATAGGGGCGGAGCTTCTCCCTGTAGGCGGCATCCATATAAGGTATGGCATCCAGGGCTGTCAGGAGGCTGAAGCTGACGAAACGGTCAAGTGAAGGCCATAAAAGTTCCAGGAATTTGTCCCTGTACTGCTCCTCTCCTGTTGAAATGAACAACTCAAGAGTGGCACCGGGAGTTGCCGGACCTCCTCCCCATGTGCGGTTATCCCCGGGTCTGTCGGCAATCAGAGCCGTCGCCTCTTCCAGAAGTCGTTTCGACTGCCTGAGAGCTCTCTCCGAGAGGTCATCATTGTATCCCTTCAAAGCCCGGCTTGCCGCGGCAAAGACCGTTGCGGCTGAAAGGTCCAGACCGGGATTGCGGCTTGTAAATGCCCACATGTCATCCCTGACTCCGCTCGAGCGGCCGTCAGCAGCTGTCTCATACGGGCCCAGGTCAGGATTATAGGGCAGACCGTCAGTTATTGAGGCTGCATCACCCAGATGATGGTAATTGTCAAGAACAGAGTTCGAGAGCGTCTGCGCCATATGGCCGATAATCTCTGCCTGTGCTACCAGGTTCAGTGTCCCATGCTCTATGAACTGTAATATGTCCGGTGTCCCGTCAGGGCGGTGAAGATCTACGTACCGCTGTTTCTGATCAATAAAGGTCTGATCACGAAAGGGTTTGAAATACTCCCATATTCTTACAAAGTTCTGCACCACCATTATGTTTGATCCGGTCTCGATATCAAAATCGCCGGCATCGAAAAAACCTCCGATGTTTAGTCCGGGGATCAGTTCCAGCGCCTTGAACCTGGTATCGGTTGTCGGGCCCTGCCAATGCAGGTCAAAGTGGTCAGTGTTTGGCGGAGCCTGGAGATAACCTTCTCTGAACGGCTCGCCATGCCAGACCCTGTATGCCTCGTTTACGAACATATGATTCATGTGTATCGGAATCCATACATCGGACGTGGCATCGGTAATCCTGTCGTAAACGCTCTCCTCAATCAGGAAGTTATTTGTCCTGTGCTTCCCATATTGAATATAGTAAATACCAGGGGTCGTGACCGAAGAAAAATCGAATTTCACATAGTGGTACTTGAAATAGTCACCCCAGGGAGTGATATTGCCGCTGAATACCCTGGTTGCACTACCGTCTTCGCTTACCCTGCAGAGTGATGCTTTTGCCAGTGGCTTGTCTTTCTTGTCAAGCTCAATAACGGAGACTTTGGGCTGTGACGGGAGGTAGCCCACCTGCGAAAAGCCGATGTTTGGCTCTCTTATCCAGCCTTTGATTGCATTGGGTTCAACTGTCCAGGTCAGTACCTTTCCGGTTTTTCCTGCCGGAAGGAGGCTGCGTACGACGAACCAGCCATTTTGAGCGAGCGTACGACCATCGAATAGCATCAGGTCTGCATCCTGTGAAGTGATTTTCACCAGGCGCTCAGGGTCATCAGGTGCAAGAATAAAAGTGCGGCCTGTTTCAAGCGGCAGCGGATCAATGAACCTGCCGGTTCCCCTGTCATCGGATGTAACATACCCTTTGAACTGCTTAGGCTTCTGGCTATTGGGTTTAGTGACACTGTTGCCTGCCACATACCGGGGGAACCGGTTATAGCGCCCGTCAGCCAGATAAGCCTTGTTCCAGTATTGGGAGGGAAGAAACTCAAGATTAAACCCTGCATTTCCTGCAAGTGCATCAGGAACGGGTTTGTCAAGATAAACAGATATCTCAACGCCCTTGCCTTTGGCGGTGACAACTACCCTTGAATCAAAATCGTAATCAGGATACCTCAATGCAACTTCTATTGATTTCGATGCAGGATCCACTTTCCGCGACGGCATTGCAGGCACCAGATCCCACTGCTCCGGGGTGGCTGAAAGCCTCACAGCACCACCCTGTGCCGTTCTGACACCATGATGAATCAATTCTATTCCGGCGTTCTTCTCATCGTTGAAACCTCCGGTAAACTGGTTACTGTATACCAGAACATTGACACCCTGCCTCTCGAAATACTCAAGCTCATTGAGTTTCAGATCCTGCCCGGAAACGTAGTTGAGCAACGCGGCCAAAAGCAGTGCGAATGATAAAACAGATATTCTCTTCATGCTTAACAATATCAAATCAGATAGAGGTATAAATTTAAAACCTGCTCAGTGACTTCTGAAATTCCATTTTGAATTGTCACTGTTCATGTCAAATCTGCCAAGTGAAGGCGTACTGTCACCCACAGATACAAGGACCAGGTTCTCGTCTGAACCCGGGACCACCTTTGGCATAATCCTGTATGTGCCGTCAGTCAGCTGATCTATTCGCCATAACTGCTCCGGTGCACCCGTGAATTCAGGAACAGTAATTACCTCTGCATCAGCAGTTGCTGCCAGCGCACGGTTTGTCCCTGCTATGACAATCCTGTAATACGGGCCTCCAAGATACCCTCCTGCGTCAGGCACTGCCGTAATAGTCCATTGCTGATGCGGGCGGCTCATGTAATCTCCGATCCTTACGTCAATCTCTCCGGCCGGCCATGTGTGAATTACATCGGCCAGTTCCTGTGAAGGAATGGAAATTATCGGTTCATCAGGGTCGGGACGAAACCCGCGCATCCTTCCGGGCATTCTTATAAAATCCACTGTCAGTTCCAAAGCATATCCTCTTCTCACAGACTCAATTTCATATGTTCCTTCCCTGAAGATATCCCCGGCAACAGGCCAGCCATCTTTCCACAGCAACGGACGGATGCCCAGTACGCTGCGGCCACTCTGGTCAAGGTCCGCTTCATAATGGCATGACATCTTTTCGACCCCCTCTTCGAGAATCAGCCGTCCGAAATGGCCCGGTCCGATCAGCCTGCCTCCTGCAGACAGCACCATTTTACCTCCGCCTCTGAGCATGTCTCTTCCCATATTGTCGAGGTATGGGCCGGTCACACTCCTGGAGCGTCCGACAACAATATTATATGTCGAGTTTGCACCATCACAGCATGTTCCGTGCGTGCCAAGGAGGTAATACCACCCGTCACGATACTCCAGGTCTGTTGCTTCACAGTCAATGGCAATATCAATGGCTTTATTCCCCTCCACGCGCTTTCCTGTCTGCGGATCAAGTTCTATGAGACGGATAAACCCGAAATAGGTTCCGTAGGAGCACCAGAGCCGTCCATCATTCGGATCAAGGAGAAGGCCCGGATCGATTGCATCATTATCTTCAATGCCGTCGGACTGGGCAACCAGGATGGGTTCCGAATACTGGAAATCGGGAGATTGCGGGTCGAGCGTCTTATTCCACATTGTAAGTATTCTCCCGTTATGTCCGCCACCCAGGCCACCGCCTGTAGCGCCATAAACTATAAGATAACGATCGCCTATTTTCATTGCATCCGGTGCGGCTCCGCCTCCCGGCCTTACTGCACCGCTGTTCCATATCCAGCCATCTTCCGATATCAAACCGCCTCCGCCTGTTCCAAAGGTGTAATACTTCCCGTCACACTCCATGATGGTTGACGGATCATGTATGAAAGGTTTGCCAGACTGTGCTGTTGCTGTTGCCGCAAAACAAACTGATATCAGGGCTATTGCACTCAATTCTATAATTTTTGTTTTCATCATAATACGATATTGTTTTTAAAGGAATGATGCGATCCACATGATTGAATGACACTATTTACCGGTAATGGTCAGGTTTCTTACCGGTTCTCCATTCTCATCCAGGAAACGAACACAGAAATCACTCATTCCAGGGCCATTGATTACAACTCCCCGGATTATATTTTTCCCCTTGTTAAGCGTCAGGCGGGGAGACACACAATCATCCATAACCATTCGCCTGTCGCCGGAAAGCAATACTGCTTCCTCCCCGTTCAGCCACCACATGGATGCGGAATTTGACCCTACTGCCATCCTCACGTTCTTAACTTCCTCCGGACTGTTAACAATTGTTACCGCCCAGAAGATCACACCATACACCTGTTTATGCAATCCATAGGCAAAACGGAACAGTTTAACATTGAAGTTTTTGCTGTCCAATGCATGCCATGTAAGCTCGTTGTCTCCAACTCTTACCTTTTCACCATTCTTTGGAAGAATTGTAAACTGATCCGGGAAATAGAGGGTATCAAACGCTTTCCTGAGGTAACTGTCTGTAAAAACAGTATTGGTAAAGTTTGGCTTACTGATTGGCTCAAGCAGCAACCAGCGCTGAATGAAACCATCAACATCAGGTGACTTTTTCGATTTTGCTGCCGGTGTAAAGTAACCAGCAATGCTTCTTACAGTATCAAGTTTTGTGGGATCGTCCATCTGACGAAAGGGTCTCTCGGGTTGTGCGTGCAACACCGGCCCGGCCAGAAATAATAATCCAACCCCGAATAGTAATGCTTTGGTTTTAATGCTCATAACGTATCTTTAAAATGTTTGTGTTTATATCGGTTCAAAATATCAATTATTCATCTCTGCATTGTCCCGGACAAATAACCCCGGAAATTAAATCACTAATATTCTTTCACTTAAAAACCAGCACCAGATTCCGCTGCATCTTGCGCAAGAATGCGAAAGTAACAAAATTTTATGTTTACAAAGTGCCGGCACTCTTTTCCGGAAGCAGTTCGGGGATATTTTGCTAACTTTCGTACCCCGGTTTTTTATGTAAAATATTGACAGGTGAAGAGACTTCTGATAATATTATCTCTCACATTATTCCTGAATCCTGCTGATGGCAGGCCGTATTACTTCAGACAGTACACAAATGACAACGGCCTGTCGAGCAATACAGTGATGGCAGGCATTCAGGACCGGAGAGGCTTTATGTGGTTTGCCACGAAGGAAGGCCTTAACCGTTTTGACGGCACTCAGTTCAGGATCTACAGCCATAACCAGACAGCATCAAACAGCCTCCCGAACAACTTTATCCTGGCCTTATGCGAGGATAATGAAGGATGGATATGGATCGGAACAGCCAGGGGTATCTGTTATTATCTGCCTGACAATGATTACTTCGGTACGATTGAAAATGACAAGTATCAGATTGACATGGCTGTGGTGGACATAGCTGCCGATGACAACAATAATATCTGGCTTGCCACTTTTGATGGAACTTACAAGTACAACAAGCAAACCGGTCAACTGACATATTATCCGGGGAGCGAGTACTTCCTGCCCAACAGATTCACACTGACAAATGCAGGTGATCTCTGGATCTCCGCTGATGACGGATCTATTTATGAATACAATCCCAGAACTGATGACTTCACCGGCTTCAGAATCCTTACTGACAATGAGATCACCTCGGTTACCCTTGGTGAGATTGTGGAGGCCGGTAATTACGGATTTGTGGTTGCAACAAATACCGCAGGCCTCAGGTTGTTTGAACCCAACTCGGGTAAGGTAACCACTCTGTTCCCGCAAGACAACCGGTTGCGCAACGAAATTATAATCAACACTATACAGCTATTTGAAAATAAAAACATCTGGATAGGATCAGAGTCAGGCATTCATATCTATAATCTTGAAACGGGGTTTGTGAAATCCCTCCAGATGGTACCGACAGATCCTTACTCTCTTTCAAATAACGCAATCCGTTTCCTCTACCGCGACAGGGAGGGGGGCATCTGGGCAGGGACATTTTATGGCGGGGTCAATTATCTTCCACAGGTAACCAAGCCTTTCGAAAAGTTTTATCCGACCGGATTACCCGGTTCACTGACCGGTAACGTGGTAAGGGAGATCAGGGCTGACTCATACGGCAATATCTGGATAGGTACGGAAGATGCCGGGCTGATCAGATTTGATCCGAAGAGCGCTGTTTTCTACTCTTACTACGGGAACAGTCCCTCACGGGTAAACAGCCGGAATACCCAGGGATTGCTGGTTGACAATGACATGCTATGGGTCGCGACGTATGACAACGGCATTTACGTACTGAATCTGGAGACAGAAAAGATCAGGCATCACTTCACTGTCAAAGACCCTGCCCTGAATCTGAAAACCAACTCTTTCATAACTTTCCTGAAGACGGCTGACGGAACTGTCTACGCGGGCAGCTTCTCAGGGTTGTACCGGTTCAGCAGGGAGACCTCTGCCTTCACTCTTCTTGATTCAGTAGCGCCTGGCGCTTTCATACATGCCCTTTATGAGGATACCAGGGGAACCATCTGGATAGGAACATACGGAAGAGGTTTGTTCAGGTATAACGCAAAATCTCACGTTTGCGAACAGGTGAAATCTGATGCCGGTGATTACAGTAATATCAGCAATGATTATATAACCTCGTTATATGAGGATAAGGATCATAACATCTGGTTTACTACGGAAGGAAACGGCTTCAGCTATATTGATCCGGCAACCTCCGCCATCACCCGGTTCATTCCGGGCAGGGATGTTGAGTTTGCAATATACTGTGCCATCCTTCAGGACAGTCATGGTCAGATGTGGATAACTTCCACCAGGGGATTGCTGCGCTATGAACCTCCGACAGGTAAATTTACCACATATACCAGACACGAGGGCCTGTTGGGGAACACCTTCAGTTATAATTCCGCCTATCAGGACAAGAATGGCAGGCTCTATTTCGGGATGGTGAACGGACTGTTGACATTCAATCATGCAGACATAAAGGAAAGCACATATAACCCCCCGGTATATTTCACCAATTTGATTGTCAATGGCAAAGAGTATCTCAGTAATCCGGCCGGTTCTCCTGATTCAAAGTCAATACTTGTTACTGACAGAATCTCACTGAAGCATAATCAGTCATCGCTGAACATTGAGTTTGTGTCACCAGGTTTTACAAGCCCCGGTCTCACAAAATACAGGTACATGATGGTGGGCGCTGACCCTGACTGGACAGAGATGTCAGGCGACCATAAAGTAAATTACGCAAATCTGGCTCCCGGAGATTACAGATTCAGGGTCATTGCATCAACCAACGGAGATATATGGAGCAATACCGAAGCCAGCATGAGGATCAGGATATCTCCCCCATGGTGGTTCTCTTTGCCTGCTTACATCTTTTACCTGATCACTGCTGCCATTATCGGCTACTTTCTGATAATCACCTATCTGAAAAGAAAAGCTGCTGAAAATCAAAGGAAAATAGAAGCCATTGAAGCCGGGATGGAGAGGGAAATACTAAATGCCAAGATCAACTTCTTTACCAACATAACCCATGAAGTCAGGACTCCCTTGACGCTCATCAAGGGTCCGCTCGACAGAATCTTAAAGGCTGGTTCAAAAAACCTGGATGATCATGAGGAGAATCTCCGGATCATCAGAAAGAATACTGACAGGCTTCTGACTCTTACCAACCAGTTGCTTGATTTCAGGAAGACAGAGAAGGAAATGCTGAGACTTAATTTCATCAGGACTGACCTGTACGAGCTTGTGGAATCAGTATTTAACCTGTTCCTGCCATACGGCGAAGAAAAGCAGATATCTGTGAGGTTGAATTCGCCGGTGAATCATTACGAGCTTGCCATTGACAGGGAAGCAATAATAAAGATTTTAAGCAATCTGCTCTCGAATGCAATAAAGTTTGCCGGATCATCTGTCGACATCTTTCTTGAGCCGGGTTCAGAGAAGGATGGTGCCGTGAGAATACGGGTAACCAATGACGGCAATCTGATCCCCGGTGAGTTGGCCGAAAAGATCTTTGAACCTTTTTACCAGCTTAACTCCAACAAACCGGGTGAAAAGGGCACTGGTCTGGGATTGTCTCTCGCCCGCGCAATAGCTGAGCTGCACCATGGGAAACTCTATCTTGACACTTCAGTGACCGACAGAAACTCGTTTGTCCTTGAACTACCCAAATTCCAGGAAGAAACGATCAGTATGACAGAAATTGCAGAAGGAGACGCAAACCTTGCTGAAAACAAAGAGTTTGAGGTATTCAGCTCCCCTGCAGAAAACAGTCAGAACCTGCTCCTTGTGGAAGACGAGGTTGAGATGAGCAGATTCATAGCCAGGGAATTATCAGGTGAATACAATGTGATCGTGACCCATAATGGAGAAGAGGCTCTTAAAGCATTGAGGAAGTTTAACATCATTTTGGTTGTAAGTGATGTGATTATGCCGGTCATGAACGGATATGAACTATGCCGGGAGATCAAATCTACCATGGAGTTCAGCCATATTCCCGTCATTTTGCTTACAGCCTCTGTTCACGTCAATGCAAAGATTGAGGGCCTTGACTCCGGCGCTGATGCCTATATTGAAAAACCATTCTCCACTGAGCATTTAATGGCTCAGATACTTAATCTTATAAGAAACAGAAGGCGGGAACAGCAGAACTTCATCAATTCTCCGCTTGCACATTTCAGGTCGGTTGCCCTGAACAAAACTGATGAGGATTTCCTTAAAAAACTGAATTCCATCCTCCTTGACAATATTGCCGAAACTGATCTTAGCGTGGAGAAAATATCAGAGTTAATGGGAATAAGTATCTCTACTCTTTACAGGAAGGTAAAGGCACTCACTGACCTCAACTCTGTTGAATACATCAGGCTTACAAGGCTGAAGAAGGCAGCTGAGCTGCTGGCAGAAGGCAATTTCAGAATAAATGAGATATCATATCTGGTAGGATTCTCCTCTCCTTCATATTTTGCCACAAGCTTCCAGAAGCAATTCGGTATTTCACCCTCGCAGTTTGCCAGAAAGATAAAGTAAACCGTATTTCAAAACCGGCCAGCCCGATTATGGCATCCGCCAGTGCCATGACCGTTTTTTGCATTCCACTCCTCTCAATTATGCTTTTTTAAACTCTTACAGGGTCAACTTTAATTTTTCAGTCACTATTTGCACAAAAAATGAATCTGTTTCAGACTTTTTATTAGGAGTTTTACACCATTACGGGCTATAAATCCCGGATTAACTTAACTGAAACAGATCAACTGAAGAACATTGTAAAAATATTGTCTGAAAGCCTGTCTTCATTTTTGATCCGGGAATTTACAAACCTGACAGGAGATAATAATGAAACCCATATGTATCAAATGCACAAACACCTGTTGATGTATTTTTCAGGCATGTGGGTTCCGTCATACCTTAAAAATCAAAGCTATACGATGATGAAAAAAACATTTGCCATTTGTCTGCTGATATGCCTGTCAGCAGGCCTGACCTGTGTTGCCCAGTCAGGACAGGCATCGAACGTTTTCAATGCTGACACGGCTCACGCCTCGCCATATAACCTCTCCGGCGCCAGCTACCCGCGCATTGAGGCTGACTCAAGGGTTACGTTCCGTTTTAATGCTCCCGATGCACAAAAGGTGCAGGTCTCAATAGTTAACGTTGCATATGATATGATCAAAGGGAGTGACGGAGTATGGACTTACACCAGTGAGCCGCAGGATAAGGGGTATCACAACTACTGGATGATAGTTGACGGAGCTGTGGTGGTTGATCCGGCTACCAATGCATTCATGGGTTATGGCCATATGTGCAACGGGTTTGAAATACCTGACCCTGATGGCGGTTTTTATCAACTGAAGGATGTGCCACACGGGAATGTCCTGATAAAGAATTACTATTCGGAAGTAGCCGGGTCATGGCGCCATATCTTTGTTTATACTCCACCGGAATATGATCAGAATATCAAAGCCCGATACCCCGTCCTCTACCTTCAACATGGTGGCGGTGAGGATGAAAGGGTCTGGATTGAGATGGGGCGCACAAACCTCATCCTTGATAATCTGATTGCAGAAGGAAAGATCAAGCCGTTTATTGTTGTCATGGAAACAAGCGCTGTGGGGCCTCAATTCCCCATGCTCCCGCGTCCTGCCACTGCCCCGGCAGCCACACCTGCACCCGGAGCGGCTCAACAGGCAACGCAGGCTCCCGGTGCTCCTGTCACAACTGTACGCCCCCGCTTTTCATTTGACAAATATGCCGAACTGATGATCAGGGACCTGATCCCATGGGTTGACAAAAATTTCCGTACCATTCCTGACAGGGAGCACAGGGCGATGTCGGGATTGTCAATGGGCGCCATGTGCACCAAGTCAGTCACCCTGGCGCATCCCGAAACATTTTCATACATCGGACTCTTTAGCGGTGGCTCAATAGCCCCTGACGAAATCAGAGACAAGTCAGATGTCAAACATGTGTTCATGAGCTACGGCAGCCGTGAAAGAGGCTCTGAAGGGGTCGCAGCTGCAGCAGAAGCGCTGAATCAGGCAGGGATAAAAAGCACCTCCTATGTCTCGCCTCTTACAGGCCATGAATGGCAATCATGGAGAAGAAGCCTTTATGAATTTGCACAGTTGCTGTTTAAAGAGTGAAGATGAGGATTATTTGTAAACATTCAGAATTGGTAATTGATGATCATTAAAGCAAGATGATGAATTACATATCTTTAATACTGCTGTCGGCTGCACTGGCAACCGGCATTCTCTGCTCAGGCCAGGATGTAAAGCAGACCGTCGTTGAAGATTTTAAACCCTCAACCCTGAACCAGCCCGGGAAACAGTATCCACAGGTAAATTCCCGGGGCCGGGTCCGTGCAAGCATATCAGCACCACAGGCCCTGAGAGTACAACTGGACATCGGAGGTAAAAAGTATGATCTCAGAAAGGACGATAAAGGTGTCTGGACCGGTGAATCTGATCCTCAGGATGAGGGATTTCACTACTACCAGCTCGTCATTGACGGAGCACAGGTACCTGATCCGGGAAGCATGTACTTCTTCGGAGCAGGCCGCTGGGGCAGCGGGGTAGAGATACCGGCCTCAGACCAGGATTTTTATTCGCTGAAAAATGTACCACACGGACAGGTAAGGGAGCATTTGTACTTCTCTGAGATTACCCGATCATGGAGACGCTGCTTTGTCTATTCCCCTCCCGGCTATGAAAGCAATCTCTCTGCCCGTTATCCGGTGCTCTACCTGCAGCACGGCATGGGAGAAGATGAAACGGGCTGGTCAGTACAGGGCAGGGCCAATCTTATTCTTGATAACCTGATTGCTGAGAAAAAGGCTGTGCCGATGATTATTGTAATGGACAGAGGATATGCTACAAGAGCGAATCAGCCATCCTCACCCGGTGCCGGAAGAACAGAGGCAGGGCCAACAGTTTTCACCGCATTCGAAGAGGTTCTGATAAAGGAGATCATTCCGATGATTGACGCCAGCTACCGGACCGTGGCTGACCGCAGCCACAGGGCCATGGCAGGTCTGTCAATGGGAGCCAACCAGACCATTCAGATAACGATGAATAACCTTGACCTCTTCTCCTACATAGGCGGATTCAGCGGAACCTCCAACTATCCGGGTACCGCGGAGATTGATCCCGGCAAATTCATGAACGGGAAGTTCAGTGATGCAAAAGCGCTGAATGAAAAGATAAACCTGTTCTGGCTCAGTCTCGGAACCAAAGAGCCTGACCCCTTCCCCGGTTCGGTGGGGGCTTTCCGCCGGATGCTTGAAAAGAGCGGAGTAAAATATGTCTATTACGAGTCACCCGGTACAGCTCATGAATGGCTGACCTGGAGAAGGAGCCTGTACCAGTTCGCACCCCTGCTTTTCAGATAATGAAAGAAACTTTTTATGCCGGTTAACATTCATATTCAGTCAGAAATGAAGAATTTAATAACAATCCTTGCTCTCCTTGCCGGGTTCGCCCTCTCAGCCAGTTCACAGGATTTTGAGAAGCATGCACCGGCAGGATTTGACTCCGTGAGAGCTGAAATCCCCCATGGTAAGATTGATACCATTAAGTATTATTCAAAGACAGTGGGCACCTCACGAAAAGCCCTGATCTATACTCCTCCCTCCTACTCAAAGCGTAACAGATATCCGGTTCTCTACCTGCTTCACGGCATAGGTGGTGATGAAAAGGAATGGCTCAACGGAGGCCGGCCACAGGTGATCCTCGACAACCTTTATGCTGACGGGAAGATCGAGCCGATGATCGTGGTCATGCCAAACGGCAGGGCCATGAAGGACGACCGTGCCGGCGGCAACATAATGGCGCCTGACAAGGTGGAGGCTTTTGCAACGTTCGAAAAGGATCTGCTTAATGATCTCATTCCATTCATTGAAAAAAAGTATCCGGTGATCAGGGACCGTGAACACCGTGCCATAGCGGGTTTATCCATGGGGGGCGGGCAGGCGCTGAACTTCGGTCTCGGGAATCCCGACAGGTTTGCATGGGTCGGTGGTTTCTCATCGGCTCCGAATACAAAGCCTCCGGAACAGCTCGTGCCTGACCCTGAGAAGGCAAAAAAGGAGTTGAAGGTGTTATGGATATCATGCGGTGACAACGACGGTCTCCTGGCTTTCAGCCGGAGAACACATGAATATCTTGCGGCCAATGGCGTTCCGCACATTTATTATATCGAACCCGGCGTGCATGACTTCAAGGTCTGGAAAAACGGTTTGTACATGTTTTCACAGCTCCTGTTCAAGCCTGTGGATAAGACCAGGTTCAATAAGTACAGTCCGCTGGGCACACCGGCTCCGTCAAATGTAAGGAGTGCAAAGTACCCCCAGATAATGCCTGACGGCAGTGCACTGTTCCGGCTGAAGGCTCCCGGTGCACAAAAAATTCAGCTTGACCTGGGAAAAAAATATGAGATGGCCAGAAACGCTGACGGCACCTGGGAAGTAAAAACCGATTCACTGACAGAAGGATTTCATTACTATTCCCTCATAGTTGACGGGCTGACAGTGGCTGACCCTGCCAGTGAGTCATTTTATGGCATGGGCCGGATGGCCAGCGGGATCGAAGTCCCGTTCAGCGGTGACGGTTACTATGCTGTAAAGGATGTCCCTCACGGGGAGATTGCAATCAAAAGATATTTTTCAACGGTATTCAATACCTGGCGACAGTTCTACATTTACAAGCCGGCAGGCTATGATCTGGACAGTGACAGGAGATATCCCGTTCTCTATATCCTCCACGGCGGAGGCGAAGATGAGAGAGGGTGGGCAATCCAGGGCAAGACCGACCTTATTCTTGATAACCTGATTGCAGCTGACATGGCCAAGCCGATGTTGATTGTAATGCCTGACGGGAACGCAGGCGGGCCGATGGGCTTTGGAGAGATGGCACTCGCAATGTTCGAAAGAGAGCTCACCCAATGCATCATCCCCTTCGTCGAAAAGAATTACCGTGCAGAAACAACCCCCGGCAACCGTGCACTGGCAGGTCTCTCGATGGGGGGTCTGCAGACACTGTATGTCGGAATCAATAATGCCGCTATGTTCCCTTACCTGGGGGTATTCAGCTCCGGGTGGATGGCACCTGCTCATAACGAGCTGGCCGGCAAACAATATGAATTTATTAAAAACAATCCGGAAAAGATCAGTCCCCTGAGACTCTTCTGGATCAGTATGGGAGGCAAAGAGGATATTGCCTGGAACAATTGCCAGGAAATGATGAAAAAACTGGATGAGCTGAATGTGGAATATACCTACAGTGAATATCCGGGCGGACATACATGGCCCGTCTGGAGAAACAACCTGTATAATTTTGCCCAGTTGCTGTTCAGGTAGAATCGGCTGCCCGGAAGCCGGCATACAGCCCGGCGGCAGGAACGGCTGATTCGCTCTGCGATGAGTACCTCTTCAGAAATTAAAGTAATGGATCAATAAATATTTAACCAAATACTGTTTATATCATGAAAAAAATTGCACTCTTTCTTTTGACTATGATGATTTGCGGCATTACCTCTGCCCAGTTCGCAGGTGGCATGTTCGGGCAGCGGCAGGAACCGCTTCCTGAAGGTTACAAACCAGCCTCAACCAACACTTTTCTTGCACAATACCCGGCTGTAAATGCTCAGACACGCCAGGCAATCTTCAAAGTGGTAGCACCACACGCCGACAATGTGGCGCTTGACCTCGCCGGGAAAAAATACAGCATGACCAAGGATGAAAAAGGAGTATGGACATGCACCTCTGATCCCCAGGTGGTAGGGTTCCACTATTATGCCATCCTCATCGACAGCGTTCCGGTCATGGACAGGAACACGAATTCGTACTTTGGAAGCAACTGGCAATCATCAGGGATAGAGATTCCCGAAGGACCCGAAGGTGATTATTACAGGTTCAACAAGGATATCCCTCACGGACACGTCCGTTCGCTTTACTACTGGTCGGAAATTAACGGCATGGAGCGCCACTGCAATGTTTATGTTCCTGCTGAATACGAAAGTAACCCTGACAAGAAATATCCGGTAATGTACCTGCTTCACGGCTGGGGTGAGGATGAAAACGGCTGGTCAAACCAGGGGCACATGGCAAATATTATGGACGGATTGATTCATGCCGGCAAAGCTGTTCCGATGATAGTGGTGATGGACTGCGGTGACATCAAAACCAACTCTGATGTCCGCAAAGCCTCTACCAACGATGTGACCCAGATATATATCAAGGACCTGATGCCGTTCATCGAGAGAACTTTCCGTACAAAGAATGACAGGCAGAACCGCGCAATGGCCGGTCTGTCGAGAGGCGGATTCCAGACCACGATGACTGTTTTTGCCAACCTTGACAAGTTTGCATGGATGGGAACATTCAGCGGTTTCTTCTCTCGTCCGGGTGATAACATTACTGAGGCTTTCAACGGCGTATTCAAGGATCCTGCAGCCTTCGACAAACAGATGAATCTCCTGTTCATCAGTACAGGCACCGAAGAACGCACACCGAAAGAGGCAGTTGACGCCCTGAAGGCACATGGAATAAAAAACATCGTCTATCACGAATCGCAGGGTACAGCACACGAATGGCTGACCTGGCGCCGTGCACTGAATGAATTTGCTCCATTGTTATTCAAATAGTGTGACAGGTTAATAATCTGCTTTCGCTTTATCGCTGATTATCAACATTAACAGATCGGCAAGCTTTTGCCTGCAGACACATAATCAATTTGAGCACTCATCTTAAGAAAGATGATCAAGGCTGATAATCAGGTAATTATGAGTAATCATTTTTAAAATATACCGAACTATTGAACATAAAAATGAAAACAAAACTATTGTTTATAGTTATTGTCACTCTCTTTCTGTCAGGCGCCATGGTCATTGCACAGGATCAGGATTTCCACATCTACCTCTGCTTTGGCCAGTCAAACATGGAAGGAGCTGCCAGGATTGAGCCACAGGACACAACCGTTGACGGAAGGTTCATGGTGATGGAAACCCTTGACTGTCCGAACCTCGGAAGAGTCAGGGGGAACTGGTATCCGGCCATTCCGCCCCTTTGCAGATGCCGTACCGGGCTGTCACCGGCCGATTATTTTGGCAGGACCATGATTGAACACCTCCCGGAAAATATCAGGGTGGGGGTTATAAATGTCTCAATCGGGGGCTGCAAAATACAACTGTTTGACAAGGAGAACTACAAGGAGTATGTCTCAACTGCACCGGGATGGATGATCCCTATGATAAATTCCTACGACGGTAATCCCTATGCACGCCTGATAGAGATGGCAAAACTGGCACAAAAGGATGGCGTGATCAAGGGAATACTGATGCATCAGGGCGAGTCGGATAATGGAGACACTACATGGCCCGGAAAGGTCCGCACAGTCTATGAGAACCTGCTGAAGGACCTTGATCTGCAACCTGAAAATGTGCCATTTCTTGCAGGTGAAATGGTAAGCGCTGCCGAAGGAGGGATATGTGCGGATATGAACGCCATTATAGCAACACTGCCACAGGTAATACCAAACTCCTGGGTGATATCATCGGAGGGTTGCCCCGGAACACCCGATCATCTTCATTTTACCCCTGAAGGATATCGAATACTCGGAAGAAGGTACGCTGCCAGGATGCTTTCCCTGCTCGGATACAACATCGATGTGCCCTGATCCTGAATGATATAGCTTATTGAGTGACTGTTCCAGTTAAAAACGGCATATAACAATGATTATGAAGAGAAATTGTTTCATCCTGATAGTATTAATCAATCTCCTTCACTGTATAACAGTCACCGGCCAGAAAGACCATGCCCGGAATCCGGTAATCTGGGCTGATGTTCCCGACATGTCAATAATACGTGTCGGGAACACATGGTATATGACCAGCACCACCATGCACATGTCTCCCGGCGTGCCTGTCATGAAATCCAATGACCTGGTCAACTGGGAATTAGTCAATTATGCTTACAATACGCTTGGCGATAATGATGCGCTGAACCTCATTGACGGCAGGAATGCCTATGGGAGAGGCTCATGGGCCAGCTGTATCAGGTATCATAATGAGACCTTCTACGTATCTACCTTTTCCTCAACAACCAATAAAACATATATCTGGTCGACGAAGGATATAGAAAAGGGACCATGGAAAGAAATCTCATTCACCCCCAGTTTCCATGATCATACCCTGGTGTTTGATGATGACGGTCGTGTTTACCTCATATACGGAAACAAAAAGCTAACCCTTGTGGAGCTTAACGCTGACCTGTCAGGAGTCAGGCCCGGAGGCATCAACCAGGTCATCATTGAAGATGCAAGTGCCCCATCGGGAACTGACAGCGGACTGGGAGAAGGATCGCAGTTGTTCAGGATGAATGGCAGGTATTACCTTTTCAATATAACCTGGCCACGTGGCGGGATGCGGACCGTAGTTGTCCACAGGGCCGACAGGCTGAACGGGCCGTGGGAAGGAAAACTCATCTTTCAGGATCTCGGAGTCGCCCAGGGAGGAATGACCGATACTCCTGACGGAAGATGGTACGCATACCTTTTCAGGGATTACGGTTCTGTCGGACGGATACCATATATCGTTCCAATGAGATGGGAGGACGGATGGCCTGTCATCGGCATTGACGGCAAGGTTCCTGAAGTGCTTGATCTTCCTCCAGGCAAAGGACTCATACCTGGAATAGTGGCACCTGATGAATTCAAAAGAAAAAAGGGTGATCCCCCTCTCCCGCTTGTCTGGCAATGGAACCACAATCCTGACAATGCCCTCTGGTCAGTTACTCAGAGAAAAGGATTTCTCAGGCTGACTGCCGGGCGAACTGATACCCTTTTCACGCAGGCAAGAAATACCCTGACTCAGCGCACACTCGGTCCTGAATGTTCCGGGTCAACACTTATAGATGTTTCGGGTATGAAGGAGGGTGATTTTGCCGGGCTGGCTCTCCTACAGAAAAAGTACGGTATCGTAGGGGTTAAATATAGCAACGGGATCAGATCGGTTGTCATGGTCAATGCACAGTCAGGCAGCCCTGAAGAGGTGGAGAGCATTCCGCTGACGCGAAAAAAGGTTTACCTGAAGGCAGAATGTGATTTCACTGACCGGAGGGATATAGCTTACTTTTATTACAGCCTTGACGGCAAAACATGGAAACCAATTGGCAATCAGCTTAAAATGGAGTATTCAATGCCTCATTTCATGGGATACCGGTACGGGCTGTTCAATTATGCCACCCGTGAGCCAGGCGGATTCGTTGATTTCGACTGGTTCCGGATAACAAATGAAAGAACTGAAGGTGAATGAGAAACAACTGAAAAACATAACTATCAAAACTATGAAGAACTTAAGACTATTTGCTGCAGTCCTGGTTTTACTGATCAGCACCCTCGCCAGTTCGCAAAACCCTGTTATTAGGGACCAGTTCACAGCTGATCCGACAGCCAGGGTCTTCAACGGGAAAATGTACCTTTTCCCCTCACATGACATCCCTGCTCCGGAAAGCTTCCCGCGAAAAGACTGGTTTTGCATGGCAGATTACCATGTCTTCTCATCATCAGACCTTACTGACTGGACAGACCACGGAGTCATTGTAAGTCAGGAGAATGTCGCCTGGGTGAACCCCACATCGTTCAGCATGTGGGCACCAGACTGCATAGAAAGAAACGGAAAGTACTATTTCTACTTCCCGGCCAATGTGAAGAGCGGCCGGGGGTTCGGCATAGGGGTTGCTATAGCGGATAAACCAGAGGGACCTTACACTCCACTGCCTGAACCGATTGCAAATGTAATGGGTATAGACCCGAGCGTGTTTATCGACAAGGATGGTCAGGCATATATCTATTATTCACTCGGCAGGATCTTCGCCGCCAAACTGAAAGACAACATGACTGAACTCGCATCTGAGCCGGTTGTTGTGGGTGATCTCCCGACAAAAGGGCTTGTGGAGGGGCCTTTTTTCTTCGAGAGGAACGGAATCTATTATATGACATATCCTCACGTTGAAAACACAATTGAAAGACTCGAATATGCAATTGGAGACAATCCCCTCGGGCCTTTCAGGGTGACGGGAGTTATCATGGACGAAACCCCGATGGGGACCTGGACAAATCACCACTCCCTGGTGCAGTACAATGACCAGTGGTATCTCTTCTATCATAACAGTGCCTACTCCCCGAATTTTGACAAGAACAGGTCTGTATGCATTGACAGCTTATTCTTCAATGACGACGGCACCATCAGGAAAGTCATTCCAACCAACCGAGGGGTGGGAATAACCGGTGCACAAACCACAATCGAGATCGACCGCTTCAGCCAGGTAAGCCCGACAGGTGTCAATGTTGTACTCATTGATACCACAAATACTTTCCTGGGATGGTCTGCAGAACTAAAGGGACAAAACAGCTGGATCTCATACAATGCAGTGGATTTTGGCAGGAAAAAGCTTAAGTCAGTCCGTGTCAACGCCTCATCGCCGGCAGGAGGAATAATCCATATCCGGCTTGATAATCCTGATGGCCTGCTCCTCGCGGAGATAGAAATTCCGGAAAGTACGGCCCTGAGAACCGTGGATGCAAAACTGAAGAAGTACAAGAAAGGGATTCACAACCTTTTTGTTGTACTGAAAGATGAAAATCCGGTCAACATTGACTGGGTTCAGTTCGGGAGATAGTCACCGGGTGTCTGATTACCCAATGAACATGTTAATGGATCAAGAAGAATCATGAAATCGCTTATTATCGGCTCTTTCGCAGCATTGCCGGCTTTATCAGCATGTTCCTCCGTCATGAAAACCATTCCGGAGGCAAAAGATATTATATGGTATGACAAACCGGCAGGGGAAGCATGACTTGTGTTCCGGGGCAAACGGGCTGACAGCCATTTCCGAACAACAGGCCCACCGGTTTTTGCCGCATAAATGCGCTTGACCAAACGGGCTGACAGCTATCTCTGCACTACAACCGTTCCCCTGGTAATACCTGATTCATTGAAGGCATCAACGCTGAAGTAGTATTTCACATCCCTGTTCAGACCGGTGAGCATCAGGGAGCCGGAATCATAAACCATAACGGATGTATATAGCTTCCCGGGATCAGTGCCATAGTTTACAACATATCCCGTTGCCTGGTCACAGGCAGGCCACTCCACAAGGGCTTTCCTGGTATCAGTCTCATTGCGGCTGACAGTGAAATCCCTGATCTCAGCAGGAGCGTCACCCTCCCTGGTACCGAAGACGCGCAAATCATAAAGAGAGAATTTTCCATCAGGCACACTGACATTTTCAATCTTTATGAATCTGGTCCTGACAGGATTCTCCAGCTGAATGTAATCATGGCATGCATCAGTACTGTTGTTGCTCTTGTCTGCAATGACATCCCATGATTTCCCGTCGTGCGAGGCAAGAATTCTGTAACGGTAGAAGATATCCCTGCTGTCAGGTTTAAGTGTTGATTCGTGGTCGGCAAAATTAACCTGAATGGCGGTCACCGTGGAGGCATCATCGAGTTCAACGCTGAGCCACTCCCCGCTGTCACCGGTAGCGGCTGACCACCATGTCCTTATATCCTCATCAAAAGCATTGCTGACGGGGAAACCATCCACTTCCGATGACGACTCTGCATTCTTCTTATATGACAGAAGCATCCATCCTGTAAAAGTGTTCTCTTTTTCAAAATCAACCTTCCGTTCAGGCAAAATTGCCGGATAGTCACCGAAAGCAGTAAAGGTCCGCAGTACACCCTCTTCATCGAACGCTGCCGGGAACAATCCGAGACGTCTCTCGAACATATGACGTATTGATATTGACATGGTTGCTATATGCCAGTAATTGCCGTACTTGTCCTGAAATGTGGAGCCGTGTCCGGCGCCGCCGGCAAAACCTCCCGGTTTATAGGAGAAGGGGCTGTATGATTCATATTCAAACGGTCCCAGCGGTGAAGCGGAGGTATAAACACCGTCAGCGTAAGTCCTGTATTCCGTACCCGGGGCAGCATACTGGAGGTAGTATCTGTTGTTGTGCCTGGTCAACCATGCCCCTTCATTCCATCCGTTGCTCGTCAGCTCATTCTGCTCTCCCGGCACCTCCCAGCCATAGATGTCTGAATTATGCTCAATAAGTATCCGGGGTTCAGTGACAGCCTGCATTCCTGAGTTCAGCATGACTCCATTAATCGGCAAAAAGTTTGAGCATCCCCAGTAAAGATATCTCTGTCCGTCATCATCAGCGAAGAAATGCGGATCCCATACTGCAAAAGGAAGTGTGTCATTCAGTGGTTTCCAGCTATCACTGAATGGATCCGTGGTGTAATAAAACGGTTTCCTTTCTGTTGACGACGCGGCAAACCAGACGGTATCATTTATAGCTATTGCATCAGGGGCGTAGTCTTCTATCGGCAGCGAGCCAACCGGCAGGAAGGTCCACTCATGCAGGTCATCAGAGTACCAGTACCCGCCGCTGTGCGAAACAAACAGAATATATTTGTCTTTGTACCGGATCATGGCCGGGTCTGCTGCTTCACGGTATGATACGCTGTCTGTGTGCTGAAACCGATAGTTGAGATTCAGCGGATTGCAGTAGGTTCTTTCCTGTTTAATCATTTCTCCTGAACAGGAAGCCAGGATAAGAGAGATTATTATCAGTGACTTTTTCATTGATATATGTATTAAGAAGTCTATATTTCGTGTGGTTTCCGGACTTTTCATCAACAATAACGAAAGATATAAAAACTTGTAGTAAAATCACTTTGCCAGACAATAAAAGCAGGCCACACGAGCAGTTTTTACCACTCATAAATTCGGAGTGAAGGATTTTTAAAACCAATGACGTAAAAATGAAAGGAATTATGGCTGTCACCCCCCTCCCTGACCGGGATATTTAATTAAATTTCAAACTGGTTTTGGATATCAAAAAAAATAATTGTCAAATGAAAAAGCTGATTGTTTTGTTTGGTTGTATGGTTCTTTCCGGAATTCTTTCCGGAAACCTGATGTCTCAGGGCAACGCTGTTATAAAAATCGATTTTGACCGCCAGACAGGTAAAGTTGATCCGAACATATACGGAGCCTTCGTTGAACCTATAAGGAATGTGGTGTATGGAAGCATTTATGACCCTGCTTCTCCCTTCGCTGATGAAAATGGTTTCAGGAAAGACTTTGTAGAGCTTGTACGTGAGCTGAAAATTCCGGTTGTCAGGTGGCCCGGCGGCAACTATGTCTCAGGATATAACTGGGAAGATGGCATTGGCCCGAAGGAAGAACGGCCGGTAAGACTTGACCTGGCCTGGAACCAGATTGAATCAAATCATATGGGCACTGATGAATATGTGCAGCTCTGCAAACTTATTGGCGCTGAGAATTTCATATGCATCAACGCGGGAACGGGCACCCTCGATCAGGCAAGGCACTGGGTGGAATACTGCAACAGGGAAAAAGGCACCTGGTACTCTGACCTCAGACGGAAGTACGGCAATGAGGAGCCTTTTAAGGTAAAATACTGGGCACTGGGAAATGAGATTGACGGCCCCTGGCAGATGGGGCAGAAGAGCGCTGAAGACTATGTCAAGTTCGCCCTTGAGGCAGGAAAACTGATGCAACTGGTTGATAAGGACATAAAGTTGATTGCCAGCGGCGCATCAAATTACAAACCGGATAACGGATGGATAGACTGGAATGACTACGTGCTGACTCATATGACAGGCACCATTGATTACCTCTCGGTGCACCGGTATGCAACCGAGGCACTGGGTAATGACAGAAGCTTCTCAGGAATGATGTGCCTCGGACTTGACCTTGATCAAAAAATAGAGACGGTGAAGGCTCTTATCCTCAAAGCGATGACGAAAACAGGATCAACACGGCCGGTCTATATCTCCTTCGATGAGTGGGCAGGAGGATTCGGGAACAACATCACTGTATCACTAATGGTGGCACAACATCTCAATTCATTTATACGTCATGCCGATATTGTGAAGATGGCTAATATGACTATGCTTTCAAACCTTGTGGGATATTCGCCTGAAGGAGTTTACAAAAACGCAACCTTCATGGCATTCCGGCTCTTCAGCAATAATTGTTTCGGCACCTCTCTCGATGTCAGTACCACCTGTGAAAAATACAGTAATTCAATCTTTAAAGAAATCCCTTACCTTGATGTTACAGCAGTGCTTAACGACGAGGCCGGAAACCTTGTAATCAACGTGATCAACCGGCATGAGACAAAAGCCATAATCACAGATATAGTTTTGCAGACTGGAGAATTCACAGGTAATGCAAAAGTGAACGAGGTGAACGGCAAAATAACTGATCCGGGAAATCCGGGGACAGCAGAAGGTGTCAACAGTACATCATATGATATCAGGTTCAAAGGGAATACCATTAAATATTCATTCCCGGCTCATTCATTCACACAGATCATTATTCCGCTCAAGTGAAGGTTAAACACTTTCATCCTATTTGAATGATTTTTAAATCTCTTTGACTAAAAATCAAAAGTGTTTATAAGAACTTTTTCTTTGCTTTGAATGCAAAGCAAAAGTGTTGATACTACACTTACTGAAAACCGATCTGATTTTAGAGTCCGCTAACAAAACCTGACTGCCTATGGAACAACCCGAATAAACCTCACCTGAACCAGTGGATTTGGAATATCCATGAAATTAAATCATAGTACTTACTTCTCTATATAAATGGAAACTCCCAATTAACTAAACAACCAAGTTATGGAACAAAAACTAACCAGGCCCATTCCTCTGTTAAAACGGGGAATACAGAGGCATTTACTGATTGCAAAATTGGTACTTTTTACTTTTACCCTCAGTATGTTTGGAAGCAATGCATATTGTCTGGGGGCAGATGATCTGAATCTGAATTCAGATATTACACTTCAACAATTAAGAGTCGCCGGAGTTGTAAGAGATACCGACGGGCAGCCGATTCCGGGTGTTACAGTACAGGTTGAAGGTACAACAACAGGTGCTTTTACAGATGTCAACGGAAGGTACACTGTTGATGTACCCGGGCCCAATGCAGTACTGGCCTTCTCTTTTGTTGGCTATACACAGGTGACGGTTCCGGTAAATGGAAGAAATGTCATTGATGTCACTCTGGAAGAGGCCACAGAGGCACTTGATGAGATTGTTGTTGTGGGTTATGGCACTGTCAGAAAGAGTGATGTGACCGGAGCTGTTGCATCCGTCCGGGCAGATGCCATTAAGAATGTATCGACCACTGATGCAGCAGCAGCTCTTCAGGGCAAGGCTCCCGGAGTACAGATTCTTACCAATTCCGGCGCTCCCGGCCAGGCTGCAACCATCCGTGTAAGGGGTTACTCTTCAAACTCGGGTAATATCGGCCCCCTTCTCATTGTAGACGGTCTAAAGGTTGATAACATCCAGTATCTTGACCCTTCAATGATTGAATCCATTGAGATATTGAAGGATGCTGCTTCTGCAGCTATCTATGGTGCCCAGGCAGGTAACGGAGTCGTTCTGATTACGACAAAATCCGGTACCAAAGGCGCCTCCAGCATTACCTATGATTTTAAATACACCGGTCAGAGCCTTGCAAAGAAACCGGAAATCTTCGGAGCCGCTGATTGGATTGATTATAAGAGAATGTCAGGTTATGATATGGATGCTGTGTTGGCAGCTAATCATTATGATAATACTGACACCGACTGGTTCGATGTGGTGTTTGCACCTTCCTGGAGCCCGCAGCACACTCTCACCTTCCAGGGCGGAAATAATCAGGGTCAATTCTTTACCTCAATCAACTATGTTAATAATGACGGTATGGTAAAGGGAGACAAAGATGTCTACAAACGCCTGACGGCACAGATCAATGCTGACTATAACATCAAAGAATGGTTACAGATAGGGACCAACAACTCTATAGAAAACTGGAATACCAAAGCGGTTTCACAGATGTCACAGTATGGCTCAGTCATGAACTCGGTTATGACACTAGACCCGCTGACTCCTGTTTACTATACTTCGCCGTCTGAGTTCGCTCCATCCATGAAGCAGGCGTATGATGCCGGCAGGATTATTCTCAAGGATCCCACCAATGATCTTTACTATGCCACGTCAAAGTATATAACTGATGACAGCGGTAACCCACTGCTGCAGAGAGACCGTGTTGACCGGAAGAACCAGGGGATCAATCTTCGTGGTATTGTCTATGGTAATCTGAAGCCTGTGAAAGGACTTGTAGTTACCTCCCGTTTCGGTTACAGGGTGGGGCAGAACAATGCTCACAGTTACAATACTCCGTATTTTGCCACACCACAGGCATCATCATATGATTACAACATCTCCGCTAATGCAAATACCAACTTCTATTATCAGTGGGAAAACTTTGCCAACTATAATCTTGTCCTTGGCAAGCATAACACAACAGCGATGGTTGGTATGTCATATACTGAAAGTCATGTTGATAATGTCAGTGCAAGTGCTTCCGGACCTGATATTCTGTCAGGATACGAACCGAACTTCCGCTATCTTAATTATGTAATAAGCAATGTGGTAGAAGGAACAGAAAAGACAATAAAGAGTTTTAGTAATGCGCCCGGCATGTCTACTCAAATATCATACTTTGGGCGACTCATCTACAGCTTTGCCAGCAAGTACTCCATCCAGGGTAACTTCCGTGCTGATGCATTTGACTCCTCCAAATTATCACCTAAAAACCGCTGGGGTTACTTCCCGTCATTCTCAGCCGGCTGGATCATCAGCAACGAAGATTTCTTTGCGGGTGTTGCTGAACGTATTCCGGTCACTTTCCTGAAACTTCGTGGTTCATGGGGGCTGAACGGCAATATCAATGTACTGAACAATTATCCCTACAGCACAAGTATCGCTTACAACAGCTCATGGTACCAGTTTATGGTTGACGATGGTGCTCCCGAATACGGTTCTGCACCCTCAGGCCTTGCCAACCCGAATCTGAAATGGGAGACCTCAGAACAGCTGGACTTTGGTATTGACATGAGATTCCTGGGTGACAGGCTTACTTTTTCAGCAGGCTATTATAACAAGAAGACCAATGACCTTCTCGTTACAATCAGCCCTGTCCCGGAAATCGGCGTTTCCAGCACCGTCGTCAATGCTGGTTCTGTTCTCAACCGCGGTCTGGAATTTGAAGCAGGATGGAAAGACAAGTTCGGTGATTTCACCTACGCTATCAATGCAAACCTGTTTACACTGCATAACGAGGTTACCTATCTTGATCCTGCGATATCACGCCTGACTGACAACAAAGGTGGTGTGAGTGGAACCAACAACGAGGTAGAGTCAGCATTCGAGGTTGGTTACCCGATCTGGTATTTCAGAGGTTACCTGTATGAAGGTGTTGATGCTGCCACCGGAGCCGCTATAATCAAGGATGTCAACGAAGACGGTTCAATAAGCGATGCAGATATGACCTATCTCGGCAAAGCAATTCCTGATTACACATACGGCATCAACATAAACATTGGTTATAAGGGACTGGACCTGAATATATTCGGCAACGGCGTGGGTGGCAATGATATCTTCACTGTATTCTATCGTGCTGATACTCCAATGCGTAACTCACTCAGGTATTATTATGATAATGCCTGGACTCCTGATAACACTGACGCCTCAATGCCCGATCCTAAAAATGTGGCAACCAGTTGGAAGTTCTGGAGTTCCTCAGCTGCCATGTTCAGCGGGGCATACTTTAAAATCAAGCAGTTACAGTTGGGCTACACCCTTCCTGCTTCGATTACCAACAGAATACTTGTCAACAGGATGAGATGTTATGTGTCTCTGGATGATTACTTTACTTTTACAAAGTACCCCGGAGCTGATCCTGAAACAGCCACTGCTTCCAACAACAGTGCTTCAGCCGCAGGCTATGACAACGGAACATATCCGCAAGCCAAAAAGGTAATTTTCGGAGTAAATATTACATTCTAATTTAATTCTTAACAAGATGAAAAAGAGTAAACATATACTAGCCTTGCTACTCGTGCTGTTGTTCGCTGCATGCAGTGAGGACAGGCTCGAAATTCCGCAGAAGGGTGTTATTTCCATAGATTCATTTTACAAGACTGACGCAGATGCGGAATCGGCGCTTGTAGCCATGTACGCGCATTTTGCCACACAGATAGCAAGTTTTGATGGCGCCTGGATCTATGTTCCTTTGAACATCCTGTTCAACTACCCGGCTGACAACATCCTTGCAGCCGGAGAATTTTACGGTGACAATGATATGGTAGCCGCCATCAATGAGTTCCGTTTTGATTCACAAAGCCCGGTTATCCGGCTTGTGTACAATCATTTTTACTACGTTATCTATCGGGCTAACCTGATCATTGACAATTTCCAGTACGGCGACAGCCCGGTAAAAGACCGCTGTATTTCTGAAGCAAGAGTTATGCGCGCATGGTGTCATATGATGGCTGCAATGGCCTGGGGCAACCCTCCACTTGTTGATCATGTGCTCCAGGGTTCAGACAAGCCTACGAATTATGAAGGCGGGCATGAGGCTCTTCTCCAGTGGTGTGCAGATGAGTGTGCAGAGGCAGTGCAGTATCTTGACGAACGCAAAAGCACGGCAGATAAAGACGGCGCTGTAAAAATCACCAAGGGCTTTGCATGGACAGTTCAGGGAAAGGCTCTCATGTACAAGGGTGACTATCCCAATGCAAAAACAGCCTTTAAAAAAATAATTTCTTCAGGCAAATATGACCTTGTTCCCGGTGAAGAATGGGCAGATATTTTTCATATTGGAGGTGACGGCTCCCCTGAGAAAATATTCGAGTCAAATATTGCTGCCAATTCAGCAATTGGCGACTGGGGTGGAAAAATCCAGCGCTCTACCTGGATGGAAATGAATATATGGGGATGGAGAACTTCACGTCTTGCAGCTCAGCCGCTATATATGGCTGCGCAGGGATGGGGCGGCCTGGCTATTGAAGATGAGTTCGCCGATGAGTTCTATGCCAATGACGGAGATTCATATCGCCGCAAAGCCACTATGATTAATTATCTGGAGTTTCTGACTGAGCTTGAATGGCCAAGCGATGGAGGGGATATAAACAATCTGACCGTAGCCGAGAAACTCGCAGACAGCCGGCGTGGAATCAGTAATGTCCAGGGCCTTTACGGGCAGTGCAGTTTTCTTCAGAAAAAGCATATCGCAACTCCCGCTGATGTGCTGACAACTTTCTCATACCGGTATAACAACTTCATCATTGCCAGATATGCTGACATCCTCCTTCTGTATGCCGAGGCCTGTGCCCAGACTAATGATCCTGATGGCCTTCAGTATCTCCGGCAGG